>Ga0209922_100213_pt1 | contig 137518 bp, 126 predicted proteins | sample ThiBiot_500_biof_FD_183946 | JGI IMG/M metagenome (GOLD analysis project Ga0209922, IMG submission 183946) | Wastewater bioreactor microbial communities from Cape Town, South Africa - Thiocy_expt_500_biof (SPAdes) | ecosystem: Engineered > Bioreactor > Thiocyanate-remediating >... | reverse complement strand
GGCATGAGCGTGGCGGTGGGCGACGAAGGCGGCTTTGCCCCCAACGTCGAGAACCACGAGGCGGCCATCCAGCTCATCCTGCAGGCCATCCAGGACGCCGGCTACACCGCCGGCCAGGACATCGTGCTGGGCCTGGACTGCGCCAGCAGCGAGTTCTTCAAGGACGGCCAGTACGTGCTCGATGGCGAAGGCGGCCTGAAGTTGAGCGCCGCGCAGTGGACCGACATGCTGGCCACCTGGGTCGACAAGTACCCCATCATCAGCATCGAGGACGGCATGGCCGAGGGCGACTGGGACGGCTGGAAGCTGCTCACCCAGCGCTTGGGCGACAAGGTGCAGCTGGTGGGCGACGACCTGTTCGTCACCAACACCAGGATCCTGAAGGAAGGCATCGACAAGGACATCGCCAACTCGATCCTCATCAAGATCAACCAGATCGGCACCCTGACCGAGACCTTCGCCGCCATCGAAATGGCCAAGCGCGCCGGCTACACCGCCGTCATCAGCCACCGCTCGGGCGAGACCGAGGACTCCACCATCGCCGACATCGCCGTCGGCCTGAACGCCGGCCAGATCAAGACCGGCTCGCTGTCGCGCTCGGACCGCATGGCCAAGTACAACCAGCTGCTGCGCATCGAGGAAGACCTGGGCGAGATGGCGCAGTACCCGGGCCGCTCGGCGTTCTACAACCTGAAGTGAGGCACCGGCACCGCGGCGCCCTGCCGCTGTGCACGCCCGCCCCCACGGGGCCCGATGCGGGCTATACTAAAACGATAGCAACGAATCCGCGTTCGCTCTGCGCAAGCTGCCATGACTTCCCGCGTCGTCCCGGCCATCCTGCTCGTCCTGCTGGTCGTCATTCACGCCCAGCTGTGGGTCGGGCGCGGCAGCCTGCCCAACGTGTCGGCGCTGCAACGCAAGCTGGACCAGCAGCGCGCCGCCAATGCGCAGGCGCGGCTGGTCAACGAGCAACTGGCCTCCGAGGTGGACGATCTGCGCGCCGGGCTCGGCCTGGTCGAGGAGCGCGCCCGCATCGAGCTGGGCATGGTCAAGCCCAACGAAATCTTCGTCCAGGTGGCGCCGCGCTGACCGGCGCATCACGGGGGCAACTCAGTAATCGGGCTGCCAGTCGACGGTGATCTGCCGGGCCGGCAGGTCCACCGCGTCCACATAGGCGTCGACGAAGGGAATCAGGCGCTCGCACGGCTTGCCCGCGTCCTGGCAGCCGACCACCAGCACCTGCTGCGGGCCGGTGGCTAGCAGATCGCTCACCTGCCCCAGCACCACGCCCTCGCGGTTGACCACGGCCAGACCGATCAGGTCGACCCAGTAGTACTCGCCCTCGGCCGGCGCCGGAAACGCCGAGCGCGGAATGAAGATGCGCGCGCCCTTCAGCCCCAGGGCGGCGTCACGATCGGTGATGTCGGCGGCGCTGGCGACCAGCCCATCGGAGTGGGCGCGTGCCTGCCGGATGTTCAGCGCCACCGTGCCGGCAAACGCGGCCTTGGCACCACGCTCGGGCGATTGCAGCCACCAGCGCCTGCAAGAAAAAAGCGCCTCGGGCGAGGCGCTGTAGGGCTGGACCTTGAACCAACCCTGGATGCCCCAGGCGTCCAGGATGCGGCCGACTTCGACCGCATCGTCCGGCAGCACGGCCGGCTCCAGCTCCGGGGCCATGGGCGCGGCCCGATCAGGCGGCGGCGGGCGCGGCCTTGGCGGCCTGCTTGACCAGGCGCAGCACCGTGGGCGAGGCCTGGGCGCCGACGCCGAGCCAGTGGGTCAGGCGGTCCTGGGCGATGCGCAGGCCTTCCTCGCCCTGGGCGGCGCCGGGGTTGTAGAAGCCGATGCGCTCGATGAAGCTGCCATCGCGACGCGCGCGCTTGTCGGCAACGACGATGCTGTAGAAGGGACGGGCCTTGGCGCCGCCGCGCGAGAGACGAATAACGACCATGATGTATTGAAATCCTGTGGGTGGTGGCTCGGGCGTTGGCGCTTCCGGTTGGGGCAAAAGCGCGTGACGCCCTGATTCTTCCGGTGCAGAGACACGCGACATGGCCACCCGGCCAGCGACACACCGAAAAGCCTATGATTATAGCGAGCGCAGCCCTTCCTGCTTGGCCGTACGCGGACCAGCAGGCGGTGGTCGTTGCTTTTTGACCCACCACCACCCACGGGCACATGCCCGGTTGCACCGTTTACCTCACCCCGAACCGCATGAAAAACAAGACCCTGGCCACCTGGCTGACCTTTCTCGGTGGCCCGCTCGGCCTGCACCGCTTCTATCTGAAGGGTTTTGGCGACCTGCTGGGCTGGCTGCTGCCGATCCCCACCGCGCTGGGCCTGTACGGCATTGAGCGCGTGCAGCAGTTCGGCCAGGACGACGCGTGGAGCTGGCTGCTCATTCCGCTGCTGGGCTTCACCATCTCGGCCTGCGCGCTCACCGCCATCGTCTACGGCCTGATGAGCCCGGAGAAGTGGAACGCCCGCTACAACCCCCAGGCCGACCCGCAGGCCGCGCCCGGTCAGACCCACTGGGGCACGGTGTTTGGCATCTCGGTGGCCCTGCTGATCGGCGCCGGGGTGCTGATGGCCTCGCTGGCGTTCAGCTTTCAGCGCTACTTCGAGTACCAGGTCGAAGAAGCACGCAAGATCTCGCAGTGATCGGGGTTCATGGCCGTTTCAGGCCCCAGCGGCCGCCCAGACTTCGCGAGCAGCTATCGATAGCGTAGCGGTTTCAGAACAGCAGCAGACTCAGCCAGTACGCCAGCGCCGCCACCAGCGCGCTGGCCGGAATGGTCAGCACCCAGGCCCAGACGATGTTGCCGGCCACGCCCCAGCGCACGGCACTGGCACGCTGGGTGGAGCCGACGCCGACGATGGCGCCGGTGATGGTGTGCGTGGTCGACACCGGAATGCCCAGCCCGGTGGCGATGAACAGCGTCAGCGCACCACCCGATTCGGCGCAGAAGCCCCCCACCGGCTTGAGCTTGGTGATCTTCTGCCCCATGGTCTTGACGATGCGCCAGCCGCCAAACATGGTGCCGACGGCGATCGCCGCATAGCAGCTGATGATGGTCCACAGCGGCGGGCTGGATTCGCCGGCCCCGGCATAGCCGGTGGCGATCAGCAGCATCCAGATGATGCCGATGGTCTTTTGCGCGTCGTTGCCGCCATGGCCCAGGCTGTAGGCGCCGGCGCTCAGCAGCTGCAGGCGGCGAAACCACTTGTCCACCCGCCCGGGCCGCGCGCGCCGGAAGATCCACGCCACCGCCACCATCATGGCGGAGCCCAGCAGGTAACCCAGCAGCGGCGACACGAAGATGAAGGCCACGGTTTTCAGCACGCCGGCCATCACCAGCGGCCCGGTGCCGGCCTTGGCCACCGCCGCCCCGACGATGCCGCCGATCAGCGCGTGCGAGGAACTGCTGGGGATGCCGTAGTACCAGGTCAGCACGTTCCAGCTGATGGCGCCCACCAGGGCGCCGAACACCACATGGGTGTCGACCACGCCCGGATGGACGATGCCCTTGCCCACCGTGGCCGCCACGCTGAGGTGGAAGATGAAGATGGCGACGAAATTGAAGAAGGCGGCGAACACCACCGCCTGCGTGGGCTTGAGCACCCCCGTCGAGACCACCGTGGCGATCGAGTTGGCGGCGTCGTGAAAGCCGTTCATGAAGTCGAACACGATCGCCAGGGCGACCAGCAGCACGACGACCCAGAGCGCGGCCTGCACCGTTTCCATGGCAGCGTCCGCCGGGCTCAGGAATTCTCGAGGACGATGCCCTCGATCTGGTTGGCCACGTCCTCGCACTTGTCGGTGATGGTTTCCAGCAGCTCGTAGATGGCCTTGAGCTTGATGACCTCGCGCACGTCCGGCTCTTCGCGAAACAGCTTGCTCATGGCACTGCGCATGACGCGGTCGGCATCGGACTCGAGCCGGTCGATCTCCTCGCAGGTCTTGAGCGTGGCCTCGGCCGTGGTCGGCTCGGCGATCTTGCCCAGCAGGCGCACGGCGGCCTGCACGCGCTGGCAGCACTTCACCGACAGATCGGTCAGGCGCACGATCTCCTCGGTCATGTGGTGGATGTCGTACAGCGACATGGTCTCGGCCGAGTCCTGCAGCAGATCGGCCACGTCGTCCATCACGTTGATCAGGCCGTGAATCTGCTCGCGGTCGATCGGGGTGATGAAGGTGGTGTGGATGAGGCGGTTGACCTCCTCGGTCACGCGGTCGGCCGCGCGCTCGGCGTTGTCCACGTCCTTGGCGTACTTTTCGCGCAGGGGCAGATCGCCGTAGTGCGCCACCAGCAGGGAAAAGGCGCTGGCCGCCTCCACGATGCGATCGGCGTGCTGGTTGAAGAGCTCAAAAAAATTGCCCTCCTTGGGCAACAACTTGCTGAGCAGCATGAGGGATAGCCTTGCTTCAGTAGATCGAAAGCATCACAAACGCCGGATCGCGGCGCCCGTGACAATGCAGCGAGTTTAACCACCGCGACGCGGCCCCTTGCTGACACGCGTGGCAAATCAACCACTGCGAAACACGAAGTACACCGCGCCCACCATGCACAGCGACGCCCACAGGTAGTCGAGCTTGAGCGGCTCGCGCAGGTACAGCACCGCGAACGGCACGAACACCAGCAGGGTGATCACCTCCTGCATGATCTTGAGCTGCCCCACGTTCAACAACTGATGTCCGATGCGGTTGGCCGGCACCTGCAGCAGGTATTCGAACAGCGCGATCCCCCAGCTCACCAGCGCCGCCACGTACCACGGCGCGCTCGCCAGGTTGCGCAGGTGGCCGTACCAGGCAAAGGTCATGAAGACGTTGCTGGCCACCAGCAGCAGCGCGGTCTGGGCGGGGATGGGCAGTGAGGCGAGGCTGGACATGGCGCGGTCGGATCAGGTGGGCGGGGCCGCCAGCGGGTGGACAGGCCGGCCAGGACACTATCGTTTCAGGAGCTGCTGGCGCAATCTGGACGGGCGCTGGCAGTGGATTTCAAGTTTTTTCTGTTTGCCGCGGCGTCACGGCAGTCGTTCGATGGCTTGCGCCGCCACCGCGGCCAGCGCCTCGGCAGTGACCAACCGCGGGGCAATTTCGGCCAGCGGGCGCAGCACGAAGGCGCGCTGCGCCATCCGCGGATGCGGCACCGTGAGCGTGGCGCTGTGGATCTGGCCCTCGCCGTAGCGCAGCAGGTCCAGATCGAGCGTGCGCGGCGCGTGGTGGAACGGCCGCTGGCGGCCGGCGGCCTGCTCCAGCGCGCGCAGCTGGGCCAGCAACTCGGGCGCCGACAGCGCGGTCCACAGCGCCACCACGGCGTTGACGTAATCCGGCCCGTCGGCGTCCACCGGGGCGCTGCGGTACAGGCTGGAGCGCGCCAGCCCCCGCGTGCCCGGCAGCCGCTCCAGCGCGTCCATGGCGTCGCGCACGCTGCGCGCCGCGTCACCCAGGTTGGCGCCCAGCGCCACGTGGGCCAGTACCGGCTCGCGCGGGTTTGCCATCGGTGCCACGGTCAGTCGGCTTGCTGCGGCGGCTCCTGTTGTGCCCCTGCGCCGCCGCCGGCGGGCTTGCGGCGGCGCCGCCGGCGCTTCTTGGCGCTGTTGGCCGCATCGCCCGGGCCGGCGGCGCCCTCGCCTTCGACCGCGCCCGGCGCGGGCGCCGCCGCGCCCTCCACCGTGCCGCGGGAGACGCGGTGCACGCGCGGCGCCTGGCGCTTGGCGCGCTGCTGCTCGGCGCGCAGCTCGTTGACCATGCTCTCGCGCTCGCCCTCGTCGGCCTGGCTGAACTGCTGCCACCAGTCGGCCAGCTCCTCGCTGACCTCGCCGACGTCGGCGCGCAAGCGCATGAAGTCGAAGCCGGCGCGAAAGCGCGGCTGCTCGGCCAGGCTGAAGGGCGTGCTGCCGCCGCGCTTTTCAAAGCGTGGCTGCATCATCCAGATCTCGCGCATGTCGGCGCCCAGCTTGCCGCGGCCCGAGACGTCGCCCACGCGGGCGTCGAACACCTCGTCGATGGCACCCTGCAGCGCCGGGAACGGGTGTTCCTGGCGCGCCAGTCGCGCGTTCCAGCCCGCCAGCACGTCCTGCCACAGCACGCAGGCCAACAGAAAGGACGGCGCCACCGGCTTGCCCTCGGCCACGCGGCGGTCGGTGTCCTGCAGCGCCGCCTTGACGAAGGGCTGCTCGGCGCGCTCGACCACCACGTCCAGCAGCGGATAGATGCCACGCGCCAGGCCCAGCTTCTTGAGCTGCTCGACGCTGGCCAGCGCGTGGCCGGTCTGTAGCAGCTTGAGCATCTCGTCGAACAGCCGGCTTTGCGGCACCTCGGCCAGCAGCGGCTTGACTTCGACCAGCGGCCGGGCGGTCTTGGGCTCCAGCCGGAAGCCCAGCGCCGACAGCTTGGCGCCGAAGCGCACCGCGCGGATGGCGCGCACCGGGTCTTCGCGGTAGCGCGTGGCCGGATCACCGATCATGCGCAGCAGCTTCTTGTGCGCGTCGGCGATGCCGCCGTGGTAGTCCACCACCACGCGCGCCTGCGGGTCGTAGTACATGGCGTTAACGGTGAAGTCGCGCCGCGCGGCGTCCTCGTCCTGCGTGCCCCAGACGTTGTCGCGCAGCACCCGGCCGCTGGCGTCCACCGCGTGCTTCATGCCGGCCAGCTGGCCCTTGGCGGTACGCTCGTTGCCGCTGACGGCCTCGGCCGTGGCGTTGTCGACGTAGGCGCGGAAGGTGGACACCTCGATCACCTCATGCTCGCGCCCGCGCCCGAACACCACGTGCACGATGCGAAAGCGCCGCCCGATGATGAAGGCGCGCCGGAACAGCTGCTTGACCTGCTCCGGCGTGGCGTTGGTGGCGACGTCGAAGTCCTTGGGCTTGAGGCCCAGCAGCAGATCGCGCACCGCGCCGCCGACGATGTAGGCCTCGTGGCCGGCCTCCTTGAGCGTGCGCACCACGTTGGCGGCGCGCTCGTCCACCAGCGCCGGGTTGATGCCGTGGCCCTCGGGGCCGATCTCGACCCGCTTGCCCAGGCGCTTGCGCGCGTTGCCGCCCTTGGCGGTGTCGATCAGTTTGTTGATCAGTCGCTTGATCATGAGGCTTCCTTGAACAGATCCAGCACGCGCCAGCCGCGCTCGGTGGCGATGGCGCGCAGCGTGTCGTCGGGGTTGGTGGCCACCGGCTGGTGCGCCTTTTCCAGCAGCGGCAGGTCGTTGCGCGAGTCGGAATAGAAGGTGATGTGCACGTCGTCCCAGCCGTGGCCGCGCGCGCGCAGCCAGTCGGCCACGCGCGTAACCTTGCCCTCGCGAAACGACGGCGTGCCGGCGATCTCGCCAGTGATCCAGCCGCCGGGGCCGCGCGCCAGCTCGATGGCGATCAGCTCCCGCACCCCGAAGGCCTGGGCGATCGGGCGGGTGACGAATTCGTTGGTGGCCGTGACGATCAGCAGCTCGTCGCCGGCCTGGCGGTGTGCCTCGATCAGCGCGCGGGCCTGGGGGCGCAGCGCGGGCGTGATCACCTCGTGCATGAAACGCGCCTGCGCCTGGGCCGCCGCGTCCGGCCCATGGCGGCGCACGGCGTCGGTGGCAAAGCGCACGTATTCCCGCACGTCCAGCGTGCCGGCCTGGTAGCGCGCGTAGAACTCGTCGTTGCGGCGGCTGAATTCGGCCGGGTCGGTCCAGCCGATGCGGGTGGTGAACTCGCCCCAGGCGTAGTCCGAATCGATCGGAATCAGCGTGTGGTCGAGGTCAAAAAGAGCCAGCTTGAGCATTGAATCCTTAGATAGCGCAGGCAGCAATTGCGCGGCCTGCTATTCATTTTCCAGCATCGCCCGCACCAGCGGGATGGTGATGGCGCGCTGGGTCTGCAGGGCGTAGCGGTCCAGGTGGTCCAGCAGCTGCATCAGGCTGCCCAGATCGCGCGAGAAGCGCCGCAGCACGAAGTCCATCACCTCGTCGGACAGGAAGACGCCGCGCGCGTCCGCCGCCTGGCGCAGCGCGGCGCGAAGCTCTGGCTCGGGCAGCGGGTGCAGCTCGAACACATGACCCCAGGCCAGCCGCGTGCGCAGGTCCTCGCGCAGCGGCAGATCGGCCGGCGGCAGGCTGCCCGCCGCCAGCACGGCACGCGGGCGCCCGCTAAGCGGCGTCACGGCGTTGACGAACCAGTTGAAGGCGGTGTGCTGCAGCTCGGCGCCGTACCGGTGCACGTCGTCCATCAGCACGGCGTCCCAGGCCTCCTCGAACGGCAGGCGGGGCGGGCTGTCGGCGTCCAGCCAGCCGACCACCGCGCCCTGCCCGCCCAGCGCGTGGCGGGCGGCGCGCAGCAGGTGGCTCTTGCCGCTGCCGGGCGGCCCCCACAGGTAGGTGGGCACCGGCGAGCGCGTACTGCCCCCCGCCCACAGCCGCAGGTGCTGCACGGCGGCGGCATTAGCGCCGGGCAGAAAGCCAGTCAGGGTCGGTTCGGGGGCGAGCCCGATGTCCAGGGCCATTTGCCTCATCGGGCGCCCGGCGCGAAAAACGGCGTGAAAAACGGATGCATGGGGCCGGAAACGGGCGTGGCGCTTTGGTGGTGCACGACAGTGCAGCGCCTAGAATCTAGCCTCGATTTTACGCAGCGGCTGTCCGGGGCGCCGGACGCCCGCACTTTTCAGCACCGTGCCCTCATGAGCCCCTCCTCCACCACCACCCCCCTCAGCTACAAGGACGCCGGTGTCGACATCGACGCTGGCGACGCGCTGGTCGAACGCATCAAGCCGCTGGCCAAGAAGACCTTGCGCGAAGGCGTGCTGTCGGGACTGGGCGGCTTTGGCGCGTTGTTCGAGGTACCCAAGCGCTACCGCGAGCCGGTGCTGGTGTCGGGCACCGACGGTGTCGGTACCAAGCTGAAGCTGGCCTTCGAGTGGGCCATGCACGACACCGTGGGCATCGACCTGGTGGCCATGAGCGTCAACGACGTGCTGGTGCAGGGTGCCGAGCCGCTGTTCTTCCTCGACTACTTCGCCTGCGGCAAGCTCGACGTCGACACCGCCGCCGCCGTGGTCGGCGGCATCGCGCGCGGCTGTGAGCTGGCCGGCTGCGCCCTGATCGGCGGCGAGACGGCCGAAATGCCCGGCATGTACCCGCCGGGCGAATACGACCTGGCGGGCTTTTGCGTCGGCGCAGTCGAAAAGTCCGCCATCCTCAGCGGCCGCGACGTGGCCGCGGGCGACGTGGTGCTGGGCCTGGCCTCCAGCGGCGTGCACAGCAACGGTTTTTCGCTGGTGCGCAAGTGCATCGAGCGCGCCGGCGCCGCCCTGCCCGCCACGCTGGACGGCCAGCCGTTCCGCCAGGCCGTGATGGCGCCCACCCGCATCTACGTCAAGCCGGTGCTGGCGGCGCTGGGCGCGCCCGGCGGCATCAAGGCGCTGGCCCACATCACCGGCGGCGGCCTGCTGGAGAACATTCCGCGCGTGCTGCCCGAGGGCCTGGCAGCGCACCTGCGCGCCGGCAGCTGGCCGCGCAGCGAGCTGTTCGCCTGGCTGCAGGCCACCGCCGGCATCGACGACACCGAGATGAACCGCACCTTCAACAACGGGATCGGCATGGTCGTGGTGGTGGCGCCGCGGCAGGCCGACGCCTGCGCGCAGGCGCTGCGCGCCGCCGGCGAGCAGGTGCACGAGATCGGCCGCATCGCCCCGCGCGGCGCTGGCGCCGCCGTGGTGGTGGCCTGACAAGCCCGCCCCACGCACTCACCCCCGGTTTTTTCGCCACCAATGAACGCCCCCTTGTCTGACCCGCGCCTGCGCGTGGCCACGCTGGCCAGCCATGTGCTGATGGCGGCCTCGCTGCTACTGATCATGTGGCAGGGTCTGCTGCCGGGGATGCTGTGCGTGGGCGTCGGCTTTTTCAGCACGCGCTGGTTCAGCCCTCGGTTGGCGCTGCTGGCGCGCCAGCCGGACCGCCAAGCGCCGCGCCTGGCCGCCACCGTGGTGGCGCTGCTGCCCTTGCTGCTGCTGGCCCTGGCGCTGCCGCGCACGCGCGGGCTGCTCCTGGACGCGCCGGCGCAGTACCGCGAACTGCTGGCCTTTCTGGCCCGCACCGTGCTGGAGCTGCGCGAGCTCCTGCCGCCCGACATCGGCGCCCAGCTGCCCGAAGGCGCGGTCGAAATCCAGCGCGCCATGGCCGGCTACCTGGCCAGCAAGGCCGGCGCGCTGGCCACCACCGGGCGTGCCTGGCTGTCGGGCCTGCTGTTCGCCTACGTCGGCCTGCTGATCGGCGCCCTGGCCGCCGCCCGCCCCAGCGTGCCCGGCCTCAAGCCGCTGTCGGCCCAGCTGCACCTGCGGGTCGAGCGCTTTGGCGAGACCTTCCGCCAGATCGTGGTGGCGCAGTTCTGGATCGCGCTGTTCAACACCTGCCTGACGGCGATCTTCCTGCTGGTCATCCTGCCGCTGACCGACAACCGCCTGCCGTACTCGATGGCGCTGATCCTGCTGACCTTCGTGGCCGGGCTGATCCCGATCGTCGGCAACCTGATCTGCAACGGCGTGCTGACCCTGGTTGGCCTGTCGGTGTCGCCCGCGGTGGCGACGGCCTGCCTGGCGTTTCTGATCGCCATCCACAAGGCCGAGTACTTCATCAACGCCAAGGTCATCGGCCACCGCACCCAGATGGGCGTGTGGGAGCTGCTGAGCGTGATGTTCGTGATGGAGGCGGTGTTCGGCCCGGCCGGCCTGGTGGCGGCGCCGCTGTTCTACGCCTACAGCAAGAAGGAATTGCACGCCTCGGGCTGGGTTTGACGCTGCCTGGGCGGCTTCGCAGCAACTCCTGAAATCGTAGCTGCTGGCGCTCTCCAGACGGTCGATTCAGGCCAAAATATCCACCAAAATCCAGGCTGCACCGAAGCGCCGGCTCAGCAGCGGGCCGCCTGCTTCCAGGCCTGCGCGGCGGCGCCGTCGTCGCCGCGCTGCTCGGCCAGCTCAGCCAGCGCGCGCCAGGCCTGGCGGCGCAGATCGGCGTCGGTCAGCGACTGCGCGGCCTGCCCCAGCAGCAGCTGCGCCCGACCCCACAGGGCGCGGTGGCGGCAGGCCATGCCGGCCAGGTATTGCAGGTTCGGGTCGCGCGGCTGCGCCTGCTGGGCCGCTTCGACCCGCGCCAGCCATTGCTGGTCGGACGGCTCGCCGGTGGCGATCAGCGCCTGCTCCAGCACGCGCGCCAGCCGGGCGCGCAGCGCCGGCTCGGCCGCCTCGGGCTGCGCCAGCGTGCCGTCCCACACCGGACGCAGCCACTGCCGCACCAGGGCGCGTTCACCCCCCAGGGTCAGCATGCGCTGCGCGGCGCGCAGCGCCAGCTCGGGCATGGCGCGCTCGCCGGCGTCCAGCGATGCCCACACCGTCAGCAGCTCGGCCGGCTCGTGCGCCTGCTCGATCAGGACGCCCGCCAGTCCGCGCAGCAGGCTGCGCGCCGCGGCGGGCGAAAAGGCGCCGTGCTTGGCCAGCAGGCGGGCGGTTTCCAGCGCCTCGGCGTGGCGCCCGGCCTGGCGCGCGGCCTTCAGCTTGATGCGCAGCGCCGCCGTGCGGCGGGTGGCGCCGGCGGGCAGCTCGTCCAGCCGGGCCAGCGCGCCGCCGGCGTCCTGCTGGTCGAGCGACCAGCGCGCGGCACGCAGCAGCACGCCCTCGCGCAGCTCGGGGGCGGCGCCGGCGCGGCTGGCCACCGTCAGCGCCTGCTCCAGATGGGCGTCGCGCAGGGGTTCGTCGCGCAGGGCATGCGCGCTCGCCGCCACCGTCATGTGCGCCAGGGTGCGCAGACTGGCGGCATGCGGCGGCGCTTCGTCGGCATCGCTGAGCGCCTGCACGCGCGCCAGCGCGCTCTCGGCGGCCTTGCGGGCGCGCAGGTAGCGCCCGGCGGCGTGCTGCGCGGCGGCGTCGATCAAGGTGGCGTGCATGGCACGCTCGCGCTGCTGGGTGCGCCAGCGGCGCGCCTGGCGCGGCAAGCGCACCATGGCCGACAGCGCCCGCAGTGCCAGGTACAGCAGCACGAACAACGCCACCAGCAGCAGCAGCGCCAGGTTGACCGACAGGTCGACCCGGTGCGGCGGCCAGAACACGGTGACCGTGCCTTCGTTGTCGCCGGCGAACAGCGCCAGCGCCACCGCCGTGGCGAACAGGCCGATCAACCACAGGGCGGCGCGCATGGCGGTTCAGCGCGCCCCGTTGGCCGCGCCGGCGCTGGCCACGGCATGGCCCAGGGCCACCAGGGTCTCGTCGACACGTGGCAGCTCGGCCGCGCGGGTGCTGGCCTGGATTTGCTGCAGCAAGGTGGCGGCGGCCTGGGTGCGGCGCGACGCCGGGTCGAACCAGGTGCCCAGCGCGCTGGCGGCGGCCGACAGGTCGGCGCGCGCGGCCTCGTACTGGCGCGCCAGCAGCGCCAGGCGCGCGCCCTGCAGGCGCAGCTTGAGGTTCTCGCGCACGAAGAACACCTGTTCCGGGCTCATCATGCTGGCTTCGGGGCGCTCGACCCGGCTGACGCGCAGCAGGCCCTGCGCCTCGTCGCGCACGCTCTGCCACAGGCGGCCCCACCAGCTGTCGGCGGTGGTCGCCGGGGTACCTGCCGCGCCGGGGGCGCCGCGGGCGGGATGCACGTCGTTGCCGGCCGGCAGAACGTCGACCTGGCGCAGCAGCTGGTCGAGCCGGGCCAGCAGGCCGGCGGCGTCGGGCAGGCTGGCGGCCTTGACGCGCTCGAGATCGCGCGCCACGGCGCGGCCGACGGGAGCCAGCCGCGGGTCGCTGCTGCGCGCCAGGCGCCGCTCGGCGGTGCGCAGCGCGGCCAGCAGCGGCTCGACGCTGCCGGTCAGCTGGGTCTGGTCCTGGGCCAGGCGCAGCGCGGCCTCCAGATCGACCGCCAGGTTCTCGTCGCGCGCCCGGGTGACGCTGTGCACCAGCTCGTCGAGCTGCGCGCGGTAGGCGGCCAGCTCGGCCACGCGGGCGTCCAGCGCGGCCACCTTGCCGGCCATGTCGCGCACGCCCTCCTCGGCCTGGCGCGCCAGCGTGCGCGCCTCGACCGACTGCGTGCCGGCGTCGCTGCTCTGGCGAGCCAGTTGCTCCTGCATGCCGCCGAGTTTTTGCCACAGCATCAGGCTGAGCACCAGGCCGACGGCGGCCAGCAGCCAGGCCAGCCACAAGCCGTGCGACGCGCCGTGCAAGCGCGGCGCGGCGGGATGCGGCGGGGCGGCAGGGGCCGCAGGTGGCGCAGCCATGGCGGCTGCCGCCGGCGCTGCGCCCGCGTCAGTCACCACGGGCGCCGGCGGAGTGGGCGACGCAGCAGGCGCGGCGGGGCTCGGCTCGGACGTCATGCCAGCGATTTTATCGACGCCGCCACGGCCTCCAGCGTGGGCTGGCTCTCGTGCACGGCGCCAAAGCCGGCGGCGCGCGCCGCCGCGCCGATGCGCGGGTGGGTGACCAGCGCGCGCGCCGCCTGCCAGCCCATGTGCGGCAGGCACTGGCGCAGGTTGGCGATGGCCTCGGAGCTGCTGAACAGCCACAGCGAGCCATCTGCCGCCGCCGCCGCGGCCCGCGCCCGCGCGGCGGCGTCCAGCAGGGGCGGTCGGCGGCGGTAGGCCACCACCTGGTCGACCTGCGCGCCGCCAGCGGCCAGTTGCGCGGCCAGCCAGTCGCGCCCGGCCACGGCGCCGTCGGCGTCGCCGCCGCGCACGATGAGCACGCGCAGGCCCGGGCGCAGCTGCGGCGCCACGCAGGCCCACAGCGACTCGGAGTCGAACTGCGGCGCGTCGGGCGCGGGTTCGTCGATGCGCGCGGCCGGCCAGCCGGCCCGCCGCAGCGCGGCCGTGGTGCCGGGGCCGGGCGACCACGCTCTCGTTTCAATAGCTGTTGGCGCTCGACAGGTCTGCGCCAGGGCCTGATCGGCATCCATGAACCCATCGACCGCATTGCCGCTGACGAACATCGCCACCGCGTAGTCGCCCAGCCGCTGGCGCGCCCGCAGGAACGCACCGCCCATGGGCTCGGGCACGATCTCGATCAGCGGCAGCGCCTCGGCCGCGATGCCGCGCTCGGCCAGTTGCCGCACCCAGGGCGCGGCGTCGTGCGACGGCCGGGTGACGAGCACGCGGGGTGCGGGCATGGGCCGGTTCAATGCGCGCCGCCGGCGCGCAGCTCGGCGGCCACCTGCCGGCCCAGCGCCTCCGCCTGCGCCAGCGTCTGCACGTCGGCATCCCCTTCGGCCGTCACCAGCCGGGGCGCGCCTTCGGGGTCGCCCCAGGCGGCGCGCAGTTGCAGCTGGCCGCCGGCCAGCGTGGCATGCGCCGCCAGCGGCATGGAGCAGCTGCCGCCCATGGCGCGGCTGACGGCGCGCTCGGCCGCCACCGCCAGCCAGGTGGCCTGGTCGGCCAGCGGCGCCAGCGCCTGCGCCAGATCGACGCGGTCTTCGCGGATCTCGATGCCCAGCGCGCCCTGACCGGCCGCCGGCAGCATGGCGCCGGTGTCGAAGATGTGACGGATGCGCGCCGACAGGCCCAGGCGCTTGAGCCCCGCGGCCGCCAGCACGATGCCGGCGTACTGGCCTTCGTCGAGCTTGCGCAGGCGCGTGTCCAGGTTGCCGCGCAGGGGTTCGATGCGCAGGTCGGGCCGCAGTGCGCGCAGCAGCACCGTGCGGCGCAGGCTGGAGGTGCCGACCACGGCGCCCTGGGGCAGCGCCTCCAGCGTGGCGTGGCGCGGCGACACCCAGGCGTCGCGCGGGTCCTCGCGCGCCATCACGCAGGCCAGCCGCATGCCGGCGGGCAGCTCCATCGGCACGTCCTTGAGCGAATGCACGGCGATGTCGGCGCGGCCGTCTTCGAGCGCGGTTTCCAGTTCCTTGACGAACAGGCCCTTGCCGCCCACCTTGCTGAGCGCGCGGTCCAGGATCTGGTCGCCCTGGGTGGTCATGCCCAGCAGGGCGACGGTGTGGCCACGCTGCTCGAGCAGCGCCTTGACATGCTCGGCCTGCCACAGGGCCAGGCGGCTTTCGCGGGTGGCGATGGTGATGGAAAGAGACATGGGGGGCGATGCTACCGGACGCCGAGGTTGGGCGTTGGGCGTTGGGCGTTGGGCGTTGGGCGTTGGGCGTTGGGCGTTGGGCTTTGGGCGTTGAGCGTTGAGCGTTGAGCGTTGAGCGTTGAGCGTTGAGCGTTGAGCGTTGAGCGTTGACAGATGGGTGCGACCGTGAAAGTTCCGGTATTCACGCCAAACGCTCAACGCCCAACGCTCAACCTCTTCTCAGCGCTCAACCCCCAAAGCCGCCCGCACCGCCGGCAGCTGCCGGCGCGACACCGACAGCGGCTCGTCGACGCCGGCCAGGCGCACGGCCCAGCCCTCGCCTTCTTCCGGGTCATGGTGGCGCACCAGGGCGCGGATGGCGTTGCGCGCCACCAGCGCATTGCGGTGCACCCGCAGAAAGCGCGCGCCGTGGCGCTCTTCCAGCTGGTTCAGGCTGCCGTCCAGCAGGTGGCTGGCGGTGGCGGTGCGCACGGTGACGTACTTCAGCTCGGCCTTCAGGTACAGCACCTCGGCCAGCGGCACGCGCAGCGTGGCGCCGCGCTCGGTGATCAGCAACCAATCGGGGGCCAGATCGGCCTCTGGCGCAATCCGGTCCTGCGCCAGACGCTCCACTTTTTGCAGCGACGTGCGCAGGCGCTCCAGCCGCACGGGCTTGGTCAGGTAGTCCACCGCCTCGATCTCGAAAGCCGCCACCGCGTGTTGTGGGTGGGCGGTGACGAACACCACCCGCGGCGGCTCGGGCACGTGGCGCAACGCCGCCGCCAGCTGCATGCCGTCGGCACCCGGCATGTGGATGTCCAGCAGCGCGACGTCAAAGCGCTGGTGCTGCGCCAGCGCCAATGCCTGGGCGGCGCTGCCGGCCTCGGCGGCGGCCACGGCCTCGGGCTCGCGGCAGTCGGCCAGCAGCGCGCGCAGGCGCTGGCGCGCCAGCGGTTCGTCGTCGACGATCAGCACCTGCAGCGCCATCACGCCCCCCGTCCCGGCAGCGGCACCTCGATCCGGGCCTGGTACACGTCGTCCACCAGCGCGGTGCGAAAGTCTGCCTCCAGGTCGTGCAGCAGGCGCAGCCGGTCGCGCACGTTGGCCTGGGCGATGCCGAAGCCCGCCCGCCCCTGCCCCGCCGGCACGGTGTTGGTGACCTTGATCAGCGCCCGCGGTCCGCGCCGCTGGGTCGACACGCGCAGCTGGGCGCCGGTGGGACTGGGCTCGACGCCGTGCTTGACGGCGTTTTCCACCAGCGGCTGCAGGATCAGCGGCGGCAGGCGCGCGCCGTGCACGCGCTCGTCCAGCGCCCACTCCACCCGCAGCCGATCACCAAAGCGCAGTTGCTCAATCTCCAGGTAGCGGCGCGCCAGCTCGATCTCCTGGCCCACGGTGGCGCTGTCGCCGCGCTCGGCCAGCGCGTGGCGAAACAGATCGGACAGGTCTTCCAGCACCAGCTCGGCCTTGGCCGGCTCCTCGCGTACCAGGGCGATCGCCGTGTTGAGGGTGTTGAACAGGAAGTGCGGCCGGATGCGCGCTTGCAGCTCGGCCAGCCGCGCCGTGGTGGCTGCCGGCTGGCGCCCGCGCACGCGCCACAGCAGCCCGGCCATCAAACCGGCCGCCAGCAGCGCGCCGGTGCTGGCGCTGGCCAGCCAGGGCGGCGCGGCGGCAAAACCCAGCAGCGCCAGCGTGCCGCAGGCACACAGCCCGGCCAGCGCGCCCAGCGTGACGCCGGCGGCGGCCTGCAGCGGCCAGTTCAGGCGCGCCAGCAGGCGCTTGAGCGCACAGGCCAGCACCAGCCACAGCAGCGTGGCCGGCAAGGCGCCGCCGGTGACCAGCGCCACCCGCGCCAACCACTCGGCCATGTCGGCGGTGACGTACATCAGCCCGACGCCGATCACCGCCTCGACATACAGCACGGCGCGCAGGATCACGCCCACCTGGCAGGCGTCGAACACCAGCACCGGCGGTGCCTGGCGCGGCTGGGGCGGCGTCTTGCGCTCGCCGAAGGTCGATAGAATTCTCGAGTCCTGCATGGGCCGTGGCGATTGTGGCCGCAGTGTAGGCCGCAACCCGCGCGCTTCGGGCGCGTCCGTCCGACCAGCCGCGCCGTTCATCAGTTGGCGCGCCACTTCTTCACACCCGCATGTCCGCCAATCAACTCGACAAGAAATCCGAAGCCTGGTCCGCCCTGTTCTCCGAACCCATGAGCGAGCTGGTGCAGCGCTACACCGCCAGCGTGTTCTTCGACAAGCGGCTGGCCGCGGCCGACATCCAGGGCAGCCTGGCGCACGCCGAAATGCTGGCCGCCCAGGGCATCATTTCCCAGCTCGATTACGCCGCCATCCAGCGCGGGATGAGCGCCATCAGCTCCGAAATCGAGAGCGACGCGTTCGACTGGAAGCTGGCGCTGGAAGACGTGCACCTGAACATCGAGGCGCGCCTGACGCAACTGGTGGGCGACGCCGGCAAACGCCTGCACACCGGCCGCAGCCGCAACGACCAGGTGGCCACCGACATCCGCCTGTGGCTGCGCGGCGAGATCGACCTGATCACCGGCTTGCTGCGCGAGCTGCAGGGCGCGCTGATCGAGGTGGCCGCCAAGCACATCGACGTCATCCTGCCCGGCTTCACCCACCTGCAGGTGGCCCAGCCCGTGAGCTTTGCGCACCATCTGCTGGCCTATGTCGAGATGTTCAGCCGCGACGAGCAGCGCATGGGCGATGTGCGCCGGCGCGTCAACCAGCTGCCGCTGGGCAGCGCTGCGCTGGCCGGCACCACCTACCCGCTGGACCGCGAGCGCGTGGCGCGCACCCTGGGCATGGAAGGCATCTGCCAGAACAGCCTGGACGCCGTGAGCGACCGCGACTTCGCGATCGAATTTGCCGCCGCCGCGTCGCTGGTGATGGTGCACATCTCGCGCCTGTCGGAAGAGCTGATTTTGTGGATGAGCCAGAACTTCGCCTTCATCCGCATCGCCGACCGCTTCACCACCGGCAGCTCGATCATGCCGCAGAAGAAGAACCCCGACGTGCCCGAGCTGGCGCGCGGCAAGACCGGCCGCGTGGTCGGCCACCTGATGGGCCTGATCACGCTGATGAAGGGCCAGCCGCTGGCCTACAACAAGGACAACCAGGAGGACAAGGAGCCGCTGTTCGACACCGTCGACACGCTGCGCGACACCCTGCGCATCTTCGTCGAGATGATCGGCGGCCAGACCCACCCGAAGACCGGCGCCAGGGAAGGCGGCATCAGCGTCAACGCCCCCGCCATGCAGGCCGCGGCGCAAAAGGGCTACGCCACCGCCACCGACCTGGCCGACTACCTGGTCAAGAAGGGGCTGCCTTTCCGCGACGCGCACGAAACCGTGGCCCACGCCGTGAAGGCCGCCGCGGCGCACGCCTGCGACCTGTCCGAGTTGCCGCTGGCCGTGCTGCAGCAGTTCCACCCGGCGATCGAGAAGGACGTCTACGACGTCCTCAGCCTGCGCGGCAGCCTGAACGCCCGCGCCACCCTGGGCGGCACGGCGCCGGCGCAGGTGCGGGGGCAGATCGAGCGGCACCGCCAACGCCTGGCCCTGGCTTGAGTCGCGGCGGCGCCGCGCCGCCCTCCAATGCCTGCGCCGTCCACGCCCTGCGGCGCACCCCTGGGAAAACCCTGATTTATGCAGTATGGTCGGGGTAGCCGCGGCGCATGCGGACCACGCATCGCCCGCCCCGCCAGTGTTCAGCCGTTTTCACTACAGGAGTGTTGCCATGCAGCCGACCCAGATTCCCGTGGAGGAGTTCACCACCCCCGACCCCGTGACGGCCCGCGAGGACCTGAGCATCGACGAATTGCAGGCGCTGATGAAGCGCCACGCCATCCGCCACCTGCCGGTGGTGCGTGGTGACGTCGTGGTGGGACTGATCAGCGACCGCGATGTGCGGCTGGTGTCCGGCCTGAGCCTGGCCGAGAAGCTGCAGGTGCGCGCCGGCGACATCATGGTGACCGAGCCGCTGACGGTGGCGGCCTCCGCGCCACTGCAGGAGGTCGCCCTGAAGATGGCGAGCCTGAAGGTCGGCAGCGCCATCGTCAACGACGAGGACGGGCGGCTGCTGGGCATCTTCACCGCCGTCGACGCCCTCAACGCGCTGGTCGAAATCGCCCGCGGCCAGGGCACGCGCTGGACCCACGCTGGTCGTTGAGGCGCCCGCACCTTGCTCCACCGCGAATCGGATTGGACTGCCAGAGCGGCGCCGGCCATCAGATCCGTTGGCCTTCAGCGACCGCCTGGAGAGCGCAAGCAGCTATTGCTTTTGTAGTGTCCAGGTTGGTCAGCTGCTCGCGCAAGCCAGTCACGACCGTGCCGACGATTCGGCCATCGCCTGGCCTTGTGGCATGCGCCGGTCTGGGCCAAGGGCGTCTTGCGCGCGGAACCACTCGATCGCCTGAATCAGCCCCTGCCGCAACGGCACCTCCGGCTGCCAGTCGAGCCAACGGCGTGCCAGGCGGATGTCGGGCTGGCGACAGCGCGGGTCTTCCGGGCGTGCCAGCAGCTGCCGTACGCCGGCGGTGCTGCCGGTCAGGCGCAGCACTTCGTCCGCCAGGGCGCGCATCGACACCTCCTGCGGGTTGCCCAGATTGATGGGCCCGACCGTCTGTTCGTTGTCCATCAGCGCGATAAGGCCGCGCACGGTATCGCTGACATAGCAGAACGAGCGTGTCTGTTGGCCATCGCCATGCAGTGGCAAGGGCTCGCCACGCAGCGCGCAGGCAATGAAAGTGTTGACCACGCGGCCATCGTCCGGCCGCAGTCGCGGCCCGTAGGTGTTGAACAGACGCGCCACCCGCACCTGCGTGCCGTGCTGCCGCGCATGCGCCATCATCAGCGCCTCGGCGCAGCGCTTGCCTTCGTCGTAACAGCTGCGCGGCCCCACGGGGTTGACATGGCCCCAGTAGTCTTCGGTCTGCGGATGAACCGCCGGATCACCGTACACCTCGCTGGTGGACGTGAGCAGCACGCGGGCATGATGGGTCCGCGCGAAGCCCAGGGCATTCAGCGTGCCAACGACGTTGGTGCGAATGGTCTGCACCGGCGCGGCCTGGTAGTCCTCCGGACTGGCCGGGCTGGCCAGGTGAAAGACGCGCTGGGCCGCCGGCAAGCGGTTCCAGACGCCGGGGTCGGCCACGTCGCCCTGAACAAAGGCAAACCCTGGGTCAGTCAGCAGATGCGCCACGTTGTCCACGCGACCCGTGGACAGGTCATCCAGGCAAGTGACCCGGGCACCCTGGCTCAGCAGGGCCTCGCACAGGTGGCTGCCGATGAAGCCCGCCCCGCCAGTGACCAGCACGCTGCTCATGCGGCAGGCTGCTGTGCGGGTTTGCCAAACGTCCAGCGCACGCGCAGCAACGCCCACATCTCATCGGGCGTCAAGCCCTGCCCAACGGCTCGCAAGGTGTGGTCGTGCGTTCCGGTTGCCGGCAGCGGCAGGCCGGCCTGCACGTAGGCATGCGCCCAGTTGGATTCGTACAGCACCGTGCGCCGACCAGTCCAGGCCACCTTGAGCTGGTGATGCTGCATGAGCCAGCACATCACCCGATCGCAGATCGGCGTCAACGACCGCGGTATCTGACACCAGGCGCCCCACAGGAAGCCCGCCGAGCGCGTCAGGCTGATGCAGCTGGTGTCGACGAACCCAGCCCCTGCCTCTTCGCGCGGCGCGACAAGCCGCAAATGCTCGTGTCCGGGCAGAAACAGGTGGCGCAACGAGAACACCGCATCCAGCGCCACCCCTGCCGCCTGTGCCTGCGCGACGGTCTGCACGACGGTGGCGACATGCTCGGGCTCCAGCAGGTTGTCGGCGTCCAGAAAGCACACCACATCCACGCCGTCTGCCAACGCGCACTGGGCACCGATGCCGCGCGGGGTACAGCCGAAATTGGCATGCGCGTTAGGCAACTGAACATGGCGCACGCCAGGCCACTGCGCCAGCAGGGCCGTCTGCGGAAAGCCGTCGGCCACCATGTAGTGAATCACCCGCGGGTAGGTCTGGGCGCTCACGCTGGCCAGACAGCGTTGCAGCGTCGCGGGCGATTCCTTGAAATAGGGCGTCACCACCGCCACGCTCAGCCCCTGGGGACGCCCGTCCGATTCGCCGGTTGTCATGTGTGCTTCTCCTCCCTGTGCGAGCGGCGCATTCTACAAATCGATACAGAATCTCACCCCCGAGGATGGTGCCGCGCGTGCAAGTCCTTCAGGCGCTGGCGCGCGATGTGGGTGTAGATGGTGGTGGTGGAGATGTCGGCATGCCCCAGCAGCAACTGCACGGCGCGCAGGTCGGCGCCGTGGTTCAGCAGGTGGGTGGCAAAGGCGTGGCGCAGGGTGTGCGGCGACAGCGGCACCGTCACGCCGGCGCTGCGCGCGTAGCGCTTGACGAGGTTCCAGAACATCACGCGCGACATGGCGGTGCCGGGCGTTCGGCCGGCGCTGGTGACGAACAGCGCGTCGGTCTGGCGCGCGCCCAGCAGCGCGGGCCGGGCCTCGCGCAGGTAGCGCTCCAGCCAGTCGCGGGCTTCTTCGCCGAAGGGCACCAGGCGCTCCTTGCTGCCCTTGCCCAGCACGCGCAGCACGCCTTCGTTCAGCCCGACATGGAAGGTCTTGAGCGTGACCAGCTCGCTGACCCGCAGCCCGCTGGCGTACATCAGCTCCAGCATGGCGCGGTCGCGCAGGCCCAGCGGGGTGTCGGCGTCGGGCGCGGCCAGCAGGGCCTCTACCTGGGCCTCGCTCAGGGTCTTGGGCACGCGCAGCGGCTGGCGCGCGGTGAGCAGCTTGAGGGTGGGGTCGGCGCCGACCAGGTGCTCGCGCAGCGCCCAGCGGAAGAAGCGCTTGAACACCGTCAGCCGCCGGTTGGCTGAGGTGGCCTTGCCGCCGGCGCGCGCGGCCATGTAACCGTTCAGGTGCTGCTCATCCGTATGTGCCAGCGCCAGGCCATGCGCCGCGTGCAGCCAGGTGGCGTACAGCGTCAGGTCGCGCCGGTAGGCGGCCAGGCTGTTGGCCGACAGGCCGTCTTCCAGCCACAGGGCGTCGATGAAGCGGTCGATCAGCGGGTCGGGCACGGGCGAAGCGGTCACGGGCTGACGATAGCAGAGCGCCTGGTCAGGCCAGTCAATTGATGGCTGAATCAGGCGTTTGCGACCGACTGGCGAGCGCCAGCAGCTATAACAAAAATAGCAAAATAAAACCCGCCGCAGTCCAAACGCGCGGCGGGCTTCGGCCAGGGGCGCCCGGGCGCCCCGGCGGCGGCAGGCCGAATCAATCCAGCGTCAGCTTTTGCTTGGCCACCACTTCCTTGTAGACGGCGTACTCATCCTTGATCTGCTGGGCGAACTGCTCGGGCGTGTTGGCCACCATAATGGAGCCGGTGTCGGCGATGCGCTTCTTGACCGCCGGCTCTTCCAGCACCTTGCGGGTGGCGGCGTTGAGCTTGTCGACGATGTCCTTGGGCGTGCCCTTGGGCGCCAGGATGCCGTAATAGGCCAGGCGGTTGACGGCCGGCAGGCCCACCTCCTTGAACGTGGGCACGTTGGGCAGCTCGGCCAGGCGCTCGGGCGCGGCCACCACCAGCGGCACCAGCTTGCCGGACTTGATGAAGGGCAGCGCCGAGGGCAGGTTGTCGAAGATGATCTGCACCTGGCCGGCCACGGTGTCGTTCAGTGCCGGGCCGGCGCCGCGGTACGGGATGTGGGTGACGAACACGCCCGCCAGGCTCTTCCACAGCTCGGTCTGCAGGTGGCCGATGCCGCCGGTGCCGGAGGACGCGTAGGAGTGCTTGCCCGGCTCCTTCTTCAGCAGCGCGACGAAGGAGGCGTAGTCCTTGGCCGGAAAGTTGGGGTGCACGGCGATCACGTTGGGCGTGGCGGCAATGTTGATCACCGGCACGAAGTCGGTGATCGGGTCATATGGGATCTTCTTGTTGATGGCCGGGTTGGCGGCGGTGGTGGACACCGTGGCCACGCTCAGGGTGTAACCGTCGGGCGCGGCGCGCACCACCTCGGTGGCGCCGATCACGCCGCCGCCGCCGGCCTTGTTGTCGACCACCACCGGCTGCCCCAGCGCCTTGCCCAGCGGGTCGGCGATGGTGCGGGCGATGATGTCGGTGGTGCCGCCGGGCGCGAAGGGCACGACCAGGCGGACCGGCTTGCTGGGATAGGCCTGCGCGAAGGCCGCGCCAGAAATGCAGGTGGCAGCGGCGAGAACAAGGCAGTGACGTCGTTGCATGGGGATCCGGATCCTCAAATTAGGTGGATGAATGGCAGAACAGCCCGCAATGCTAACGGCGCAGCGCCTGGTCCGGCACTCGGGTTTACGCAGACCGCTATGCTCGCCCGGTGCACCACGTCACGCTCCTGCTGCCTGATTTCTCGCTGATCCTGCTCGGCTGGCTGCTGTGCCGCCACACGGCGCTGGGCCGCGGGGTCTGGCAGGCGGTAGAGCAGCTGGTGTATTTCCTGCTGTTTCCGGCGTACCTGTTCCAGTCGATCGCGCGCGCGCCGCTGGACCTGCACGCCGCCTCCAGCCTGATCGGCGCCGGCCTGGCCCTGGGCGCCGCCGGCGTCGCGCTGTCCTGGGCCCTGCCCCAGCTGCCACTGCTGGGCCGCCACATCGACGTCCACGACCACGCCGCCAGCGCGCAGGTCGCGTTTCGCTTCAACTCCTTCATCGGCCTGGCGGTGGCCGAGCGCCTGGCCGGCGCCCAGGGCCTGCAGCTGATGGCGGTGCTGATCGGCGTCAGCGTGCCGCTGTACAACGTCGCCGCCGTGTGGCCGATGGCGCGACGCAGCGGCCGCGCCGTGGGCGGCGAGCTGCTGCGCAATCCGCTGATCATCGCCACCGTGCTGGGGCTGGCGGCCAACCTGCTGGGCCTTGGCCTGCCGGCCTGGGCCGGCACCACGCTGTCGCGCATCGGCTCGGCCTCGATCGCGCTGGGCCTGATGGCGGCCGGCGCCGGCATGCAGCTGCAAAGCCTGGCGCGCGCCAAGGCGCTGGGGATCTCGGTCTTGACCATCCGCCACCTGCTGCAGCCGCTGACCGCCTGGCTGCTGGCGCGCGCCTTCGGACTGGGCACGGCCGAGGCGACGGCGCTGCTGGTGTTCTCGGCCCTGCCCACCTCGTCGAGCGGCTACGTGCTGGCGGCGCGCATGGGTTACAACGGGGCCTACGTGGCGGGCCTGGTGACGCTGTCCACCCTGCTGGCGCTGCTGAGCCTGCCCTGGGCGTTCTTGCTGCTGGAGCGGCTTGCTCCTTGATTCATGGCTGCTGACGCTGCCCGGACGGGCACCACAACGGTTTTGCAATCACATCCCGCGTCTGTCGCCGGGCGCTGAGGCTTGACACGCCCGCGCCAGATACTATAAATACAGCAGCACGTGGCGCCCAATTCGCACCGTTCATGCCGGCAAAAAACATAGTGATCGCCCCCGTGTCAACGCCCCAGCGCCCACCGCGCATGCTCGCGCACCAGCGCGCTGGGGTGCTCGGCGTGGCGCGCCAGCGCGGCACGCAAGGGCGCGCGGCGCGCGTCGCCGGGTGGCAGCGCGGCCAGGGCGTTGCCCAGCGCGACGGCGACGTTGCGCAGCCAGCGCTCGTGGCCGATGCGGCGGATCGGGCTGCCTTCGGTGCGGCGCAGGAACTCCGCCTCGCTCCAATCCAGCAACTCGGTCAGCTGGGCGCCGCCCAGGCCCTCGCGCGGATCGAAGTCGGGCAGCGCGCTGCGGCCGGCGTACTTGTTCCAGGGGCACACCAGCTGGCAGTCGTCGCAGCCGTAGATGCGGTTGCCGATCAACGGGCGCAGCGCCTCGTCGATGGCGCCGTGGTGCTCGATCGTCAGGTACGAGATGCAGCGGCGCGCATCCAGCCGGTACGGCGCCACGATGGCGCCCGTCGGGCAGGCGTCGATGCAGGCGCCACACTGGCCGCAATGCGCGCCGGTGGGCTCGGTGCGCGGCAGTGCCAGGTCGACGTAGATCTCGCCCAGGAAGAACATCGAGCCGCCCTCGCGCGACAGCAGCAGCGTGTGCTTGCCGCGCCAGCCCTGGCCGCTGCGGCTGGCCAGCTCCACCTCCAGCACCGGCGCCGAATCGGTGAACACGCGGTGGCCGAACGGGCCGATGGCCTCGGCGATGCGGTCTTTCAGCTTCTGCAGCCGCGCGCGCAGCACCTTGTGGTAGTCGCGCCCCCGGGCGTAGACGGACACGATGGCCTCGCCCGGCCGCGCCAGCCGCGCCAGCTCGAGCGCCTGCCAGTCCTCGGGCGTGGCGCGCGGCAGATAATCCATGCGCGCGGTGATCACGCTCACCGTGCCGGGCACCAGCTCGGCCGGCCGCGCGCGCCTGAGGCCATGCGCCGCCATGTAGTCCATGCTGCCGTGAAAGCCGTTGTGCAGCCAGGCCAGCAGGCCCGGTTCGGCGCTGGACAGGTCGACGTCGGCCACGCCCACCTGCGAAAACCCCAGCTCGCGCGCCCAGCCGCGCAACTGGATCAACAGATCAAGGGAATCGATTTGAGCGCCATCTCCAGCCACGCCCAAATTGTAGGAAGCCTCGACGCGCTCACGCTGCTGTGGCGCACCGAGGACGACACCGCCGCCTTCGCCCGCCGCCTGGCCGCCGCGCCCGGCCTGCGCAACGCCTGCATCGAGCTGCATGGCGATCTGGGCGCCGGCAAGACCAGCTTCGTGCGGCATCTGCTGCGCGCGCTGGGCGTGGCCGGCCGCATCAAGAGCCCCACCTATGCCGTGGTGGAGCCGCACGAAGCGCCCGACGGACTGGCGGTATCGCACTTCGACTTCTACCGCTTCAACGACCCGCGCGAGTGGGAAGACGCCGGCTTTCGCGACCTGTTTGCCGCCCCCGGCCTGAAGCTGTCCGAATGGCCCGACAAGGCCGCCGGCCTGCTGCCGGTGCCCGACCTGGCGCTGCACCTGGCGGTGCGCGAGGACGCCTCGCGCGCCGTGCGCGTCAGCGCCCACACGTCGCTGGGCCAGCGCCTGCTGGCGGAGGTCGGCACATGAAGCCGGGCGCACCCCTGGCCCTGCCCCCGCAGGCGCTCGAGCGCCGCCGCGCGCTGCTGCGGGGCGGCTCGCTGGTGCTGCTGCTGGGCGCGCACCAGATCGCGCGCGGTGCCGGCATCCTGGCGGTGCGGGTGTGGCCGGCCGAGGACTATTCGCGCGTCACCATCGAATCCGACACCGCGCTGAAGGCCAGCTACCGCCTGGTCGAGACACCGCCGCGGCTGGCGGTGGACATCGACGGTCTGACGCTCGACCCCACGCTGCGCGAGCTGGTGGCCAAGGTGCGCGCCGACGACCCCAACATCGCCGGCATCCGGGTCGGCCAGAACGCCCCCGGCGTGGTGCGGCTGGTGATCGACCTCAAGCACGAGATCAAGCCGCAGGTGTTCACGCTGGCGCCGGTGGCGGCCTACCAGCACCGGCTGGTGTTCGACCTCTACCCGGCGCACCCGGCCGACCCGCTGGCCCAGCTGATCGCCGAGCGCATGAAGGACCTGGGCAAGAGCCCGGCGCCGGTGCAGGTGGAAGCCGCGCGCCTGCCCGCGCACGACGGCGCCGACACGCTGGGCGAGCTGATCGCGCGCCAGATCGAGCGCGCCAACGAAATGACGCGCCGCGACGCCGCCCGCCGCCCGGCGCCGCCGGCCACGGCTGGCGCCACCGACCGCCTGATCATCGTCGCGCTCGACCCCGGCCACGGCGGCGAAGACCCCGGCGCCATCGGCCCCGGCGGCACACAGGAAAAGGACGTGGTGCTGCAGGTGGCGCTGAAGCTGCGCGAGCGCATCAATGCCAGCAGCGTGGGCGGCAACCCGATGCGCGCCTTTCTGACGCGCGACGGCGACTACTTCGTGCCGCTGCAAACCCGGGTCGAGAAGGCCCGGCGCGTGCAGGCCGACCTGTTCGTCAGCATCCACGCCGACGCCTTCTTGCGGCCCGAGGCCAGCGGCGCCAGCGTCTACGCGCTGTCCGAGCGCGGCGCCTCCAGCACCGCCGCGCGCTGGCTGGCGCAGCAGGAAAACGCCTCCGACCGCGTCGGCGGCGTCAGTGTCAGCGTGAAAGACCAGTCGGTGCGGCACGCGCTGCTGGACATGAGCACCACCGCCCAGATCAAGGACAGCCTGCGGCTGGGCGATTCGATGCTGCGCGAGATCGGCGGCGTCGGCAAGCTGCACAAGCGCAGCGTCGAGCGCGCCAACTTCGCCGTGCTGCGCAACCCCGACGTGCCCAGCGTGCTGGTCGAGACCGCCTTCATCAGCAACCCCGACGAAGAGCGCCGCCTGCGCAGCCAGACCTACCAGAACGATCTGGCCGACGCGCTGATCAGCGGCATCCGCAAGTACTTCGCCGCCAACCCGCCGCTGGCGCGCCACCGGCAGTTCTGAAGCTTGCTATCAAATAAATAGCTTCTGGCGCACGCCAGTTGTACGCCGATGCCGGTTTTTATCTGATTTCAGGCGCTGGGCGCGGCGCGGCCGGCCTTCCAGGCGCCGTACAGCGCGATCAGGCCCGGCACCAGGATCAGCGCCCAGATGATCTTGCTCAGGTGGGTCTGCACCCAGGGCAGGTTGCCGAACAGGTGGCCCGCGGTCACCAGCCCCAGCACCCAGATCAGCGCGCCGACGACGTTGTAGAGGCTGAACTTGCCGCGGTTCATCTCGGCCACGCCGGCCACGAAGGGCACGAAGGTGCGGATGAAGGGCATGAAGCGCGCCAGGATCACGGTGACACCGCCATGGCGCTCGTAGAACGCGTGCGCCTTGTCGAACGCGCGGCGGTTGAAAAAGCGCGAGTCCTCCCACTGGAACACCTTCGGCCCGAAAAAGCGCCCGATGCCATAGTTGCACTGATCGCCCAGCATCGCCGCCGCCAGCAGCACGGCACAGGCCAGCGGATAGCTCAGGTGCCCCGCCCCGGCCAGCGCGCCCACCACGAACAGCAGCGAATCGCCGGGCAGGAACGGCATCACCACCAGCCCCGTCTCGACGAACACGATCAAAAACAGCAGGGCGTAAACCCAGGCCCCGTAAGCGGCCACGAAGGCGCCCAGGTGGCGATCGACATGCAGCACGAAGTCCGCCAGCATCATCAGGTAATCCATGGGGCGATTATCGGGTGGGCCGCCACGGCGGCTTCCTACAATCGCGTCCATGCCCGCCCAGCGCCGCCCGATCCGCGAACTGCCCGATGAGCTGATCAGCCAGATCGCCGCCGGCGAGGTCATCGAGCGCCCGGCCTCGGTGGTGCGCGAGCTGCTGGACAACGCGCTGGACGCCGGCGCCACCCAGATCACCGTGCGGCTGCTGGCCGGCGGCGTGCGCCTGATCAGCGTCGAGGACGACGGCGCCGGCATCGCCCCCGACGAGCTGGCCACCGCGCTGCGGCGCCACGCCACCAGCAAGATCGCCAGTCTGGCCGAGCTGGAGGCGGTGGGCACCATGGGTTTTCGCGGCGAGGCGCTGGCCGCCATCGCCTCCATCGCCGAGCTGTCGCTGCTGTCGCGCACGCCCGAGCAGCCCAGCGCCTGGCTGCTGGACGCCCGCAGCGGCGAGCTGCGCCCGGCCGCGCGCATCGTCGGCACCACGGTGGAAGTGCGCGAGCTGTTCTTTGCCGTGCCGGCGCGGCGCAAGTTCCTCAAGACCGACGCCACCGAGCTGGCCCACTGCACCGAGGCCGTGCGCCGCCACGCGCTGGCGCGGCCCGACGTCGGCTTTGCGCTGTGGCACGAAGGCCGGCTGATCGAGCAGTGGCGCAGCCACCCGGGCGACGCCGGCCTGGCGCAGCGCCTGGCCGACGTGCTGGGCGAGGACTTCCTGGCCAGCTCGGTGGCCATCGAGCACAGCGCCGGCCCGGTGCGCGTGAGCGGCCGCGCCGGCCTGCCCGACACCGCGCGCGCCCGCGCCGACCAGCAGTACGCCTGGGTCAACGGCCGCTTCGTGCGCGACAAGGTCATCGCCCACGCCGCGCGCGCCGCCTACGAGGACGTGCTGCACGGCCAGCGCCAGCCGGTGTACGTGCTGCACGTCAGCGTGGATCCGGCGCGGGTCGATGTCAACGTGCACCCGACCAAGATCGAGGTGCGCTTTCGCGACAGCCGCGAGGTGCACCAGGCCGTGCGCCACGCGATCGAGAACGCGCTGGCCGCCCCGCGTGCCGGCCAGGCCGGCGCGCCGGCCGACGCCCCACCGCCCACCGCGACCCCCGAGGCTTTCAAGCGTTTTCAGGCTTCAGCGCCCGCCTATCCTGCGCAATCAGCTATTTATTTTGAAGCAAACGCCGGCCAGGCCGTGGCCGAACTGCAGGCCCTGTGGCAGGCCACGCCGGTGCAGGAGGCCGGCGCCGTGCCAGCGCAGGCGCCCGAGCCCGCGCCCGCGCAGGACTGGCCGCTGGGCCGCGCCATCGCACAGCTGCACGGCATCTACATCCTGGCCGAGAACCGCGCCGGCCTGGTGCTGGTGGACATGCACGCGGCGCACGAGCGCATCGTCTACGAGCGGCTCAAGCGCCAGCTCGACGGCGCGCGCGTCGCCCGCCAGCCGCTGCTGATCCCGGCCACCTTCGCCGCCACGCCACAGGAAGTGGCCACCGCCGAGAGCGCCGCCGGCGCGCTGGCGCGGCTGGGAATGGAAATCACCCCGTTTTCGCCGCGCACGCTGGCGGTGCGCGCCGTGCCCACGGCGCTGGCGGCCGGCGACGCGGTGCAGCTGGCGCGCGACGTGCTGGCCGAGCTGGCGCAGCACGAGGCCAGCACCGTGGTCGAGCGTGCCCGTCACGAGCTGCTGGCCACCATGGCCTGCCACGGCGCCGTGCGCGCCCACCGCCGCCTGACGCACGAGGAAATGAACGCCCTGCTGCGGCAGATGGAAGCCACCGAGCGCAGCGACCAGTGCAACCATGGCCGGCCCACCTGGCGCCAGCTCAGCCTGCGCGAGCTGGACGCGCTGTTTCTGCGCGGACGCTGAAAGCGCGCCTCTCGCGCGGCCGCGCACCGGCGCCTTCTGCTACCCTCGCCCGCGTGTCTTCTCCCCTGCCCGCCACCGGCGCCGCGCCCGCCCGCGCCACCGCCATGCCACCCTGGATCGTGGTCGTGCTGCTGGGCCTGCTGCTGGGCATCCAGCCGGTCACCACCGACGTCTACCTGCCGGCCCTGCCCGCCCTGCAGCACGAGCTGGCGGCCTCGATGTCGCAGGTGCAGCTGACCTTTGCCGGCCTGCTGCTGGCCTTCGGCTGCTCGCAGCTGGCGTGGGGCCCGCTGTCGGACCGCTTCGGCCGCCGGCCGGTGCTGCTGTGGGGCCTGTTCGCCTACGTGCTGGCCTCGCTGGCCAGCACGCTGGCGCCGCGCATGGACCTGCTGATCGCCGCCCGCGTGGCCCAGGGCGCGGCCATGGGCGCGGCGGTGGTGTGCGCGCGCGCCATCGTGCGCGACCTCTACCCGCCGCTGGAGGGCGCCCGCATGATGTCGCGCGGCCTGTCGGGCCTGGGCGTGATCGCCATCACCTGTGCGCCGCTGGGCGGGCTGCTGACCGAGCTGATCCACTGGCGCGCCGCGCTGGCGGCGCTGGCGCTGTTCGGCGCCGTCACGCTGGCGCTGGTGGCGCTGCGCTTTCACGAAACCATCCCGGCGCGCAACCCGCGGGCACTGGCGCCGCGGGCGCTGTGGCAGGCGTGGCGGCGCATCGCCCGCCACCCGACGTTTGCCACCTACTCGCTGCTGGCCACGGCGTCCTACGCGGCGCTGTTCACCTTCCTGTCCACCTCCCCCTTCGTGCTGATCGAGGCGCTGGGCATGAGCCGTTTCGGCTACGGCGCGCTGATGGCCGCCGGCTCGCTGGTGTACATCGCCGGCACCGTGGCCTGCCGCCGCCTGCTGCTGCACTGGGGCATCCGCCGCGCCGTGTTCGCGGCCGGCTGGGTCACCTTCGCCGCTGGCCTGCTGATGGCCGGCCTGGCCTGGCTGGGCTGGGGGCGGCCGTGGTACGGCTGGTGGGCGGTGTTCGTGCCGCAAGCGCTGTTTCTGCTCGCCCACGGCGTGCACCAGCCGGTCAGCCAGAGCGGCACGGTGGCACCGTTTCCGGAGATGGCGGGCGCGGCCTCGGCGCTCAACGGTTTCCTCATGATGGCGGTGGCCTTTCCCATGGGCCTGTGGCTGGGCCGCATGATGGACGGCACGCCGCGCGCGCTGGCGCTGGGCTTTTTTGGCTGGAGCACGGTCATCGCCCTCACCGCCTGGTTCCTGGTGCCAAGACATGGCGACCCCGAGCGGCACTGACGGCGTCGGCCCGCTGCCGATCGGCATCGCCGGCCCCACCGCCAGCGGCAAGAGCGCGCTGGCACTGGCGCTGGCCGAGCGGCTGCCGGCCGAGATCATCAGCGTCGATTCGGCCCTGGTCTACCGCGGGCTGGACATCGGCAGCGCCAAGCCCACGGCGGCCGAACGCGTTGCCGTGCCGCACCACCTGATCGACATCCGCGACCCCGGCCAGCCCTACAGCGCGGCCGAATTCGTGCGCGACGCCACGCGCCTGATCGCCGACATCCGCGCGCGCGGGCGCACGCCGCTGCTGGTGGGCGGCACCATGCTGTACTTCAAGGCGCTGCGGCACGGTCTGGACGACATGCCACCGGCCGACGCCGCCGTGCGGGCGCAGCTGGAAGCGCAGGCGCGCCAGCACGGCTGGCCGGCGCTGCACGCCGAGCTGGCGCGCGTCGACCCGCTGACCGCGGCGCGCCTGCCGCCGGGCGACAGCCAGCGCATCCAGCGGGCGCTGGAGGTGTGGCGGCTCACCGGCCGGCCGCTGTCCAGCTTTCACGCTACCAATTCAGAAGCTGCCCGCGCACGCCAGACAAGCGCCTGGCCGCTTTTTTCTCTGGAGACCGAAGACCGCGCCTGGCTGCACCGGCGCATTGCCGAGCGCTTCGACGCCATGCTGGCCGCCGGCTTTCTGGACGAGGTGGCGGCGCTGCGCGCGCGCGGCGACCTGTCGCCCGAGCTGCCGGCACTGCGCGCCGTCGGCTACCGCCAGGCCTGGCAGGCGCTGGACGAAGGCTGGCCGCTGGCCCTGCTGCGCGAGCGGGGCATCGCCGCCACGCGCCAGCTGGCCAAGCGCCAGCTCACCTGGCTGCGCGGCATGCCGTGGCGCCGGCGGCTGAGCGCCGACGCCCCCGATGCCCTGCCGCGCGCCGTGCAGGCGGTCCTGGCCGCCGCCGCAGCAGCACAAAATTGAACTCTTTGTAACTACCTCTTGCGTCCGACCGCGCGGCCCAGCCGCCAAACTGCGGTCTAATCCGCGCCGGGAGACTGGGCTCGGTGATCTCACGCCAGAGGAGCTTGCGGGCCATCGCCAGAGCACAGGAACGCATGGATACGCTCGCCCCCGACACGGCCACCGGTCCCGCCGCAGACGTTGCCTCGCAGGGTTCGGCCACCGACCCGGCGGACCACCTGCCACCGCCCAGCGCGCCCCCCCACCCGAGCGTCGCCACCCTGACCGGCTTATCGGCGCTGCTGGCGACCGGCCTGGCGGGTTGTGGTGGTGGCGGCGATGCCGAAGCGCCCGCCCCCGGCCAGCCCCCCGCGCCGGGCGAGTCCCCGGCGCCCCTGCCGCCCGCCACCCCCCTCACGGCCACCGAGGCGGCGCGCTTTCTGCAGCAGGCGCAGTTCTCCTCCGGCGACGCCGACATCGCCGCCGTGCGGGCCACTGGCCCTGCGCGCTGGCTGGACGAGCAGATGAACGCACCCAGCCACACCAGCGGCTGGGACTGGCTGGTGCAGCAGGGCTACCAGCAGGAAAGCCTGCGCTTCAACGGCGGCTACGCCGACCACATGATGTGGAACCAGCTCATCGCCGCGCCGGACGCCGTGCGCAAGCGGGTGGCGCTGGCCTGGTCGGAAATCCTGGTGGTGTCGGGCAACGGCATCGACGGCTACTGGCCCTCCTTCGCCATGGCGGCCTACTGGGACTTGCTGAACCAGCACGCCTTCGGCAACTTCCGCGAGCTGCTGCAGGCCATCACCCTCAACCCGGCCATGGGCGCCTACCTGAACACGCGCGGCAACAAGAAGCCCAACGCCGCCGGCCGTGTGCCGGACGAGAACTACGCGCGTGAGGTGATGCAGCTGTTCACCATCGGTCTGTACCAGCTCAACCCCGACGGCACGCTGCGCGGCGGCCAGCCCCAGGAAACCTACACCCAGGCCGACGTCAGCGCCCTGGCACAGGTGTTCACCGGCTACGACCTCGACGCCGCCAGCGGCGAGCAGAAAACCGATCCGGCGCCGTTTCGCCGTCCGATGAAGCTCAACCCGGCGCAGCACGCCAGCGACAGCGTCACCGTGCTGGGCCAGAGCATCGCCGCCGGCGACGGCACGACGCGGCTGCGCCAGGCGCTGGACATCCTGTTCCAGCACCCCAACGTCGGGCCCTTCATCGGCCGCCAGCTGATCCAGCGCCTGGTCACCAGCGCGCCCAGCGCCGCCTATGTGGGCCGCGTGGCGGCGGCCTTCCACAACAACGGTGCCGGCGTGCGTGGCGACCTGCGCGCCGTCACCCGCGCCGTGCTGCTGGATCCGGAGGCGCACCAGGACCCCGGCCTCAATGGCCCGGCCTGGGGCAAGCTGCGCGAGCCCATGATCCGCTTCGTGCAGTGGGCGCGCAGCTTCGGAGCCACCTCCAGCGACGGCAAGTGGATCCTGTGGGACCTGTCCGACGCCTCCACCGCGCTCGGCCAGAGCCCGCTGCGCAGCCCCTCGGTGTTCAACTTCTTCCGCCCCGGCTACGTGCCGCCGGGCACCGCGCTGGCCGAGCGCGGCCAGCCGGCGCCGGAGTTCCAGCTCACCAACGAGACCTCCGTGGCCGGCTACCTGAACTACATGCAGGGCGCCATCGCCTGGGGCGCCTACGGCAGCAAGACCAGCAAGATCTGGGTCGAACGCTACACGCGCGAGATGGCGCTGGTGCAGGACGCCGCGGCGCTGGTCGAGCGCCTCAACCTACTGCTGGCGGCCGGCCAGCTCTCGCCCGCCACCGTGGCCACCATCCGCGACGCCATCGCCACCCTCAAGCCCGACAGCGACTGGGGCCGCAACCAGCGCGTCTGGTCCGCCATCGCGCTGGTGATGGCCTGTCCCGAATACCTGGTGCAGAAATGACGAACACCGCCATGACCTCACTGTCATCCGCGGCGCGCCGCGCCTTCCTGCGCCGACTCGGCCAGCTTGGCCTCGCCGGCACCGCCGCGCCCTGGGCCCTCAGCCTGGCGGCCATGGGCGAAGCGGCGGCCTTCAGCGCCGACGGCTACAAGGCCCTGGTGTGCGTCTTTCTGTACGGCGGCAACGACAACGGCAACACCCTGATCCCGTACGACAGCGCCAGCCACGCCGAATACGCCACGGCGCGCCAGTCGCTGGCCATCGCGCACGCCAGCCTGGCCGGCACGGCGTTGACCGGTCAAGGTCTGCCCGCTGGCCGCGAATACGCGCTGGCGCCCCAGCTGGCACCGCTCAAGCCGCTGTTCGATGCGAAGAAGCTGGCCCTGCAGCTCAACGTCGGCCCGCTGCGCGTGCCCACCACGCTGGCGCAGTACCAGGCCCGCACGGTGCCGCTGCCGCCCAAGCTGTTTTCGCACAACGACCAGCAGTCGGTCTGGCAAAGCTCGGCCGCCGAGGGCGCCGTCAAGGGCTGGGGTGGCCGGCTGGGCGACCTGGCGCTGGCCGGCAACGGCGGCAGCGCGCTGTTCACCTGCATGTCGGTCACCGGCAACGCGGTGTTCCTGTCGGGCGAGCATGCGCTGGCCTACCAGATCGGCGCCGGTGGCGCGGTGGCGATCAAGGGCGTGACGCAGGACGATGGCATGTACGGCGCCCAGGCCTGTCGCGAGGCGCTGCGCACGCTGATCACGCAGCCGCGCGCCCAGGTGCTGGAAAGCGAGCTCAACCGCATCACCGCCCGCTCGCTCGACTCGCACGCCACGCTGGCGGGGGCGCTGGCCGGCAGCACCGGCCAGTTCGACACCGTGCTGCCCGATCTGGTGGACGGGCGCCGCCGCACGCTGAACCAGCAGCTCAAGATGGTGGCGCGCCTGATCGCCGCGCGCGGCCAGCTGGGGCCCAAGCGCCAAGTGTTCCTGGTCTCGCTGGGCGGCTTTGACACCCACGACAACCTGATGGACCGGCATCCCGCCCTGCTGACCGAGCTGGGTGGGGCACTGAGCGGCTTTCAGCAGGCGCTGGAATCCATCGGCGTGGGCCCGCAGGTCACCACCTTCACAGCGTCCGACTTCGGCCGCACCCTGGTTTCCAACGGAGACGGCTCCGACCACGGCTGGGGCAGCCACCACATGGTGCTGGGTGGCGCGGTGCGCGGCGGCGCCTTCTATGGTCAGGCGCCGCAGGCCGTGCTCAAGGGACCGGAAGATGTGGGCCAGGGCCGGCTGCTGCCGAGCACCGCCGTCGACCAGTACGCCGCCACGCTGGCGCGCTGGTTCGGTGTCAGCGACACCGAGCTGCCGCTGGTGGCGCCCGCCATCGCCCAGTTCGGCACGCGCGACCTGGGCTTTTTGAGCGCATGAGCCCCCGCCCGCAGGCGGGGTGGATGCCCCAGGCGCTTACTCGATGGTCAGGCGCTGCGAACCGCTGGCCTGCTTCTTGGGCAGGGTCAGCGTCAGCACGCCGTTGTCGTACCTGGCCTTGGCGGCGGACTGGTCGATGTCCTGCGGCAGCTGGAAGCTGCGCGCCACGGCGCCGTAGTAGCGCTCGCTGCGCAGCACGCGCTCGCCGCTGGACTGGCTGTCCTGCTGCTTGATTTCGGCGCGCACCGTCACCACGCTGCCATCAATGGACACGTGGATGTCGTCCTTGCCGACGCCCGGCACTTCGGCCTCGACGGTGTAGTTGCCGTTGTTTTCCTTCACGTCGACGCGGATCTGCGCCGCTGTGGGCAGCGGATCGCCGTGCAGGGGCTTGACGAAGAAACCGGGCGCGAAATCATTGAAGAAATCATCGAACAGCCGGCTGCGAACGAGTTGGTTGGCCATGTGAATCTCCTTTCGGTCAACGGGGTTGCGGGATTGCACCTCCCTTGATCGGTATGTGCGAGCGGCCACCGCGATTTCAAGCCCCGCCGGCGCGGCGCCCGCTGGCAGCGGCCCCGACCAAAGCATGGGAAAATGCACCCCTTGTTCTGCCCCACGCCATCGCGCGCCGCGGGCCTCACGCTCTTCCTACAACCCATGTCGTCCTCCCTGCACCCCATGCTGAACGTGGCCATCCGGGCCGCGCGCGCCGCTGGCGCCATCATCAACCGCGCCGCGCTCGACGTCGAGGCCGTGCGCATCTCGCAGAAACAGGTCAACGACTTCGTCACCGAGGTCGACCACGCCAGCGAGGACGCCATCATCGACACCCTGCTGACCGCCTATCCCGGCCACGGCATCCACGCCGAGGAGTCGGGCACCACGCGCGGCAACCCGCAGTCCGACCATGTCTGGATCATCGACCCGCTGGACGGCACCACCAACTTCATCCACGGTTTTCCGGTCTACTGCGTCAGCATCGCGCTGGCCGTCAAGGGCCGCGTCGAGCAGGCCGTCATCTACGACCCGTCCCGCAACGACCTGTTCACCGCCACGCGCGGGCGCGGCGCCTACCTGAACGACCGGCGCATCCGCGTCAGCAAGCGCACGCGCCTGCCCGAATGCCTGATCTCCACCGGCTTTCCGTACCGCAAGGGCGACGATTTCCAGGGCTACCTGCGCATGATGGCCGACGTCATGCAGCGCACCGCCGGCCTGCGCCGCCCCGGCGCGGCGGCGCTGGACCTGGCCTATGTGGCCGCCGGCTTCACCGACGGCTTCTTCGAGACCGGCCTCAAACCCTGGGACGTGGCCGCCGGCAGCCTCCTGATCACCGAGGCGGGCGGCCTGATCGGCAACTTCGTCGGCGAGGCCGACTTCATGGATCAAGGCGAATGCCTGGCCGGCAACCCGCGCGTGTTCGCGCAACTGGTGCAGTTGCTTGGCAAGCATTCGCGCTTCAACGGCGCCGCGCTGCCCAGCAGCGAGCAGCGCGCGCCGCTGAGCCTGCGCAAGCCCGGCGAAGCAGCCGAAGCCGCCGACGTCCCGCCCGCGCAACCGTGACCCGCGGCACCGACGCCACGTGCGCACCGCCGGCCAGCGACGGCGCCGACACAGACGTGGCCCACCCGCGCGCCATCCGCAGCTTCGTCACGCGAGCCGGCCGCACCACCAGCGGGCAGGCCCGCGCGCTGGCCGAACTGGGGCCGCGCTACGTGTTGCCCCACGACCCGAAGACTCCTGATTTAATAGCTGCTTGCGCACACCAGACAAGCGCCAGCGGCCAAAAATACGATAAATTCGTGCTGGAAATCGGCTTCGGCATGGGCCACGCCACGGCGCACATCGCGGCGCTGATGCCCGACACCCTGTTCATCGGCTGCGAGGTGCACGAGCCCGGCGTCGGCGCGCTGCTCAAGCTGATGGGCGAGCAGGGCCTGGGCAACATCCGCATCGTGCCGCACGACGCCGTCGAGGTGCTGCGCCAGACGGTCGCGCCCGCCACGCTGGACGGCATCCACATCTTCTTTCCCGACCCCTGGCACAAGAAGCGCCACCACAAGCGCCGCCTGATCCAGCCGCCCTTCGTGCGCGAACTGGCCGAGCGCCTGAAGCCCGGTGGCCACCTGCACCTGGCCACCGACTGGCAGCCCTACGCCGAGCAGATGCTGGCCGTGCTGGGCGCCGAGCCCCTGCTGGCCAATACCGCCGACGGCTACGCGCTGCGCCCGGCCTACCGGCCGGAAACCAAGTTCGAGCGCCGCGGCCTGCGCCTGGGCCACGGCGTGTGGGACCTGGTGTTCCGCCGCCGGCCGGCCGCTTGAACCGCGCCGCATGGCCCGCGCCGCCCTGCCCCCGCTGCCGCTGCGCGACGGCGTCGGCCCCAGCTGCGTCGCCGTGCCGGGCGCCGGCTGGCCGACAGTGCTCGATTTCCTGGCCGAGCGCCTGCCCACTTTGACGCGCGACGAATGGCAGCACCGCCTGGACAGCGGCCAGGTGCTGGACGCTCAGGGCCACCCGGTGGCGGCCGAGCTGCCCTGCCGCGGCGGCCTGCGCTTGTTCTACTACCGCGGCTGGGCCGACGAGCCGGCGCTGGACGGCGCGCCCGAGCAGATCGTGTTCCAGGACGACTGGCTGGTGGTGGCCGACAAGCCGCACTTCATGCCGGTCACGCCCGGCGGGCGCTTCGTGCAGCGCAGCCTGCTGGTGCGCCTGCGGCGCCGGCTGGGCATCGACGGCCTGAGCCCGATCCACCGCATCGACCGCGAAACGGCCGGCCTGGTGGCGTTTGCGGTGCAGCCCGATACGCGCGCCGGCTACCAGGCGCTGTTTCGCGACCGCGCCGTGCACAAGCGGTACGAGGCGGTGGCGCCCGCCCTGCCCGCCCTGGCGCTGCCGCGCACCCACCGCAGCCGGCTGGTGCCGGACCCGCAGCGCTTTTTCGTCTCGCGCGAAGAGCCCGGCGCGCCCAACAGCGAAACCCACGTCACACGCGCCGCCGTGTTGGGCGAACACGCCCTCTACCAGCTGCACCCCGTGACCGGCCAGCGCCACCAGCTGCGCCTGCACCTGTGCGCGCTGGGCGCGCCCATCCTGGGCGATGCCTTCTACCCGCGGGTGCTGCGCGGCGCCGGCGAGCCGGACGATCCGGCGCGCCCGCTGCAACTGCTGGCGCGCGAGCTGGCGTTCGACGACCCGTTCACCGGCCAGCGGCGCCAGTTCACGTCGGCGCTGCAACTGGCGGCCGCGGCACGCCGCTGGCCGCCCGCGGACGCCGGCGAACCGGCACCTCAGAGCTCGGCCAGGGGCGCCACGTCGGTCACCGGCGCCAGCGGGACGTAGCCGCTTTCCTCGCGCGCCTGCCGGCGCTCGCTCAGGCGCTGGCGCACCTGCTGCCGCTTGTCGGCGACCTGATCGGCCAGCGCGGCGGCATCCACGCCCGGGTTGGCGGCGGCCACCAGCGAGGCGATGCGCGCGGAGCTGCTGCGCGACGCGCTGCGTTTGGCCCGGCCCAAGTCGTCGCGATCACGCAACAGTAAGCTCAGCGAACGGCCCTTGAGTTCCCCGAACTCCGACAGCTTGCGGCGAAAGTACGCCTGAATTTCAGCCCGCGCCTCGACCGGAATGCACTGTGGGGTCTCGATCACCAGCAGCACCCCCACGTGCCCGTGGGAATCACGGGTTTGCGCACAGCGGGCGCGCCCCGCCAAGCCGACGTGGCGCATCAGGAACTGGCTGGCGCCCCGCAAGCGCCGCAGGTCAAGCGACGGCGAACGCAGGCGGCGACGAAGACGTTGGATAAACTGCATCGGAACCCTGTACGAAATGCACCCTCGCGGGGGCGGTGGGCCCTTGGGTGAACCGCATGGACCCAGCCCCGCATTCAGGGGGATGCGCAGTTATACGATAACTTTTGTTTGAATGTCCATTCCATCCACTGAACCGCCGACGCTTCCCGACGATCTGGTCGTGCTGCAACGCGACTGGCTCTCCTCCAACAACCTGCTGTGCCTGGGCGAGCAGCCGGCGATCGTCGACACCGGCCACGTCAAGCACGCCGCGCAGACGGTGCACCGGGTGCGCGAGGTGCTGGGCCAGCAAGCCCTGGCCACCATCGCCCACACCCACCTGCACAGCGACCACTGCGGCGGCACCGGGGCGCTGCAGGCGGCCTGGCCCGCGGTCACCACCTGGGTGCCCGAGCCCTCGCTGGGGGCCGTGCAGCGCTGGGACGAAGCGGCGCTGAGCTTCGACGGCACCGGCCAGCGCTGTGGGCGCTTCGGCGCCGACCAGCCGCTGGTGCCGGGCCGCGGCGTGCGCCTGGGCCGCCACGACTGGCAGATCCACGCCGCGCCCGGCCACGACGCGCTGGCGGTGGTGCTGTTCGAGCCGACGCTCGGCGTCCTGCTGTCGGGCGATGCGCTGTGGGAGCACGGCGTCGGGGTGATCTTTCCGCACATCGACGGTTCGGACGACTTCGACACCTTCAACGACACGCTGGACGTGATCGAGCGGCTCGACCCCGAGATCGTCATCCCTGGCCACGGCGCGCCGTTCAGCCGCGCCGGCGGCGCCATCGACGCCGCGCTGGGCCGCGCGCGCGAGCGCATGGCCTACTTCAACGCGCAGCCGGCGCAGCACGCCCTGTACGCCGCCAAGGTGCTGATCAAGTACCAGCTGCTGGACGTGGACGCCATGACGCACGCCGACTTCGAGCGCTGGCTGGATGCCGCGCCTTCGCTGCACCTGCTGCACCAGCAGCACCGGCCCGATCTGGCGTGGCCCGCCTGGCTGGCGCATGTGCTGACACCCATGTTCAGCAAGGGCGTGCTGCGGCGCGACGCCACCCACGTGCACGACGGCGCTTAAGAGCGGCTAACACAACCCTGTCATCGCCAAGCGCATGATCTGCGTTTGAAGCTGCATGGGTCAAAGCCGGAACAAAGAAATCAGTGCAGCGTTGTTCAAGAAGATCGAGCCTGTGCTGCCAGTGTTCGTGCCATCGGCCAAGGGCGGGTCGTCCACGGGTGAGCGACGAGATGGCTCTGAACGGCATCTTGTTCGTCTTGCGCACGGGCATCCCTTGGGAAGAACTCCCCCAGGAACTGGGTTTTGGCAGTGGCATGACGTGCTGGCGGCGTCTGCGTGACTGGCAAGCCGCAGGTGTGTGGCATCGTCTGCATCTGCTGCTGCTCGACGAATTGCGCGGCGCCGGCAAACTGGACTTCAGCCGCGCCTGCATGGATGGCGCCAGCGTAGCCAGCCCCCGGGGGGCCAATACACCGGCCCCAACCCAACGGACAGGGGCAAGCTTGGCAGCAAGCGCCACATCATCACGGACCGCCAAGGCATCCCGCTGATGTTCTGCGTCACCGGTGCCAATCGGCACGATTCGGTGATCTTCGAGCAGTTGGTCGATGCCTTGCCACTGGTGCGAGGAAAGCGCGGCAGGCCGCGCCGGTGGCCGGACAAGTTGCATGCCGACAAGGGCTATGACTTTGCGCGTTGCCGCACCCACCTGAGCAAGCTGGGCATCACGGCGCGTATTGCCCGGCGCGGCATCGAGCGCAATGACCGACTCGGGCGTCATCGCTGGGTGGTCGAGCGCACGCACGCATGGCTGGCTGCCTTTGGCAAGCTGCGCACTCGCTTTGAGCGGCGCGTCGACATTCATGTCGCGCTGCTTTCCCTGGCTTGCTGCATCATCTGCGTTCGCCATCTCACCCAGTTTTGTTAGCGGCTCTAAGTGCTTGGCAGGGCCTCGGCCAGCAGGCTGCCGATGGCCGCGCCCAGCGCCAGGTCCGGCACATGGCCGAAGACATGCTGGCGCAGCCGACCCTGGCGATCGATCAGCAGCAGCGTGGGCGTGCCCTGCATGCCGTAGGCACGCATGGTCAGCGGCAGGCCGTGCTGGCCATCCGGCCGATCCACCCCGATCGGAAAGCTCAGGTGGTTCTCGTGGATGTAGGCCACGAGCGACACCGGCTGCATCGCCTCGTGGTGCTCGAACACCGTGTGCAGGCCCAGCACCGCGAGGCCTTGCCGGCCGAACTGCTCGTGCGCCTGCTGCGCCTGCGGCGTGGCCAGGCGCACGCAGGCCGGGCACAGCATCTGGAACGCATGTAGCAGCACCACCTGGCCGCGCAACGCCGCCAGCGTCGGCGTGTCCCCGGTGTTGAACCACTGGCTCACGTCCAGCTCGGGTGCGGAGTAGGCGGCAGCATCGTGCGGCATGAGCGATATCCAGACGGGGGCAGTGATCGATTATCGAGCGGCGGCGGGACGCACGCCGAAACGCCCTGCGTATCCCTGCCCGGCCTGCTGTCGCGGCAGACCGCACTGCCAGACCGTACTACGATGGGGCCTGGAGGTCCCGCTCATGCACGCCATGCCCACGCCCGCCGCCATCCAGTCCCGCCGCGCCGCCTTCCGTGCGCTGCACACGTCGGGGTGCTTCCTCATCCCCAACCCGTGGGATGTGGGTTCGGCCCGCTACCTGGCGAACCTGGGCTTCAAGGCGCTGGCGACCACCAGCTCGGGCGCCGCCTGGGCCGGCGGCTTGCCGGACGGCGGCATGCCGCTCGCGCAGGTGCTGGAGCATCTGCGCCACATGGTCGCGGCCACCGGGCTGCCGATCAACGCCGACTTCGAAAAGGGCTTTGCCGACGATCCCGAAGGCGTGGCGCGCCACGTGCGCGAGGCCGTGGACACGGGCATCGCCGGCGTGTCGATCGAGGACTCGACCGGCAACGCCGCCACGCCGCAGTTCGAGTTCGCCCTGGCAGTCGAGCGCATGCGCGCCGCCCGCGCCGCCATCGACGCCAGCGGCCAGGACGTGCTGCTGATCGGGCGCGCCGAGAACTTCTTCGTCGGCCGCCCGGACCTGGACGACACCATCGCCCGCCTGCAAGCCTACGCCGAGGCTGGCGCCGACTGCCTGTACGCCCCCGGCATCAGCACGCACGAGCAGATTCGCGCCGTGGTGCAGGCGGTGGCCCCCAAGCCCGTCAACGTGCTGATGGGACGCCCCAGCGAACTGACGCTGGCCGACCTGGCGCAGCTTGGCGTGCGTCGCGTCAGCGTCGGCGGCGCGCTGGCGCGCGCGGCCTGGGGCGGCCTGCAGCGCGCCGCCCGGCTGCTGGCCGAGCAGGGGCGCTTCGATGGCTTCAAGGACGCGGCCGACCACCACGCGCTCAACCAGCTGATGGCGGGTTGAATGCGGCGCATTCGGATCCTTGTCCTGGTGGCCTGCATGCTGGGCTTGCCGTGGATCGCCCACAGCCAGCCTCCCCTGTCCGCCAGCGCCTCCGACCCCCGCGCGCTGGGCTGGATGCAGGGCTTTCCGCCGCCGGCGGACAAGACGATCCGCTTCACCGACCCGGACTACTTCAGCTTCCCAAAGTTGCGCTGGACCGTGTGCCACTTCCGCAACCTGATGCCGACGGCCGATGTCGAGCGCGGCCCCGGCGCCGCCAGCGGATTACCGCTGGCGCTGGATGCCGGCATCGACGCCGTGCGCTTCACGCCGCTGGGGAGCGGCCAGCCGATCACCTGGGCCGAGGCCTTCGACGTCAACTACAGCGACGGGCTGCTCGTGCTGCATCACGGCCGCATCGTCTACGAGCGCTATGCCGGCTGCCTGGACCGAGACACCTTGCACGGCGCCATGTCGCTCACCAAGTCGTCACAGGCCTGCTGGGCGAGGTGCTGGTGGCCGAGGGCGCGCTGGACGAACACGCCCTGGTCCGCGCGCTGATCCCCGAGCTGAAGTCCAGCGCCTTTGGTGACGCCACGGTGCGGCAGGTGCTCGACATAACCACCGCGCTCAAGTTCTCCGAGGACTACGCCGACCCGAAGGCCGAAGTCTGGGCGCACGCCCAGGCCGGCAGCCCGCTGCCGCCGCCTGCGGGCTACACCGGGCCGCGCAGCTACCACGAGTCGCTGCAGCAGATCAACAAGAGCGGCGCGCACGGACAGGCCTTCGGCTACAAGACGCCCAACTCCGACGCCCTGGGCTGGCTGCTGGCGCGCGCCACCGGAAAGCCGCTGGGCGAACTGCTGGCCGAGCGCATCTGGCGCCGCATCGGCGCCGAGCGCGAGGCCTTCTACACCGTCGACACCATCGGCACCCCCTTTGCCGGCGGCGGCTTCAACGCCACGCTGCGCGACCTGGCGCGCCTGGGCCAGCTCGTGCTGCAGGACGGCGAATGGAACGGCGAACAGGTGCTGCCACCGGCCGCGATCGAGCGCATCCGGCGCGGCGGCGACCGCGGCCAGTTCGCCCAGGCCGGCTACGCCCTGCTGCCCGGCTGGAGCTACCGCGGCATGTGGTGGCACAGCGGCGACGCGCACGGCGCCTTCAGCGCCCGCGGCGTGCACGGCCAGACGCTGTGGATCGACCCGGTGGCCGATGTCGTGATCGCGCGCTTTGCCTCGCACCCGGTGGCCGCCAACGCCGCCAACGACCCGACCTCGCTGCCGGCCTGGCGCGCCGTGGCCGATCACCTGATGACCCGCGACCGGACGCCGCTGCTGGGCGGCGAGTGGGTCATCGAGGACATCGCCGGCGCCGGCGTGATCGACCGCACGCACGCCTTTCTGCGCTTCATGCCCGACGGGCGGCTGGTGGGCAGCGCCACCTGCAACAACCTGCGGGGCCGGCACGAAAGCGTCGCCCGGACCCTGCGCCTGACACTGACCGCCACCAGCCGCAAGCAGTGCGCGCCAGCCCTGATGCACCAGGAAGGCCGGCTGCTGAAGCTGCTGCCGCGCGTCACCCACTACCGCATCGACGACACCGGCGCCTTGCGCCTGCGCACCGCCGCCGGCGAGGTCGCCACCGCCCGGCGCTGAGAGGCGGAGAGTCTATTGCCTATGCCCGCCGCTCGCCCCACCGGCGCGCACGGCGTGGGCAGCAGCGGCGCCGGCGGGCGCGCGGGGCGCTCACCTCATGGTTGAACGCCATGGACGCCCACAGCGCCAACGTCGGCGCGGCTGGTGCCAGGATCGCCAGCGGTCAGCGGCCGTTGCCAGGATCAGAGTTCAGGGCTTGGCAAACGCAGCCTGCAGCGCCTGCACCAGCGCCGCCTGCGAGGCGGCGCGCGCGGCAGGCTGGCCGCCCACGTGCACGCCCTGGCCGGGATGCACGCCGTTGGGCACATCGCTGCGCAGGCGCAGCGGTGCCGAACCGTCAAAGCCGTGGTAGGCGCCTTCGTAGGTCAGCACCGTCACGCGGGGCGGGCCGTCCCGGGCCAGGCGCTGACACGGCTCGGCGGCCGTCCAGTCGTCCAGTTGCCCCACCAGCAGCAAGGTGTCGGACACGGGGCGGTAGCCGCGTTGGCTTTCGGCCTCGCAGCCGGGATAGAAGGCCGCCGCGAAGCGCGGCTGAACATCGGCGCCGCGCACCAGCGCATGCGCCAGGTTGGTCGTCGCCAGCACCGTGCTGCCGCCGTTCGACCAGCCGAGCAGCGCCAGGCGCCGTGCGTCCACCTGGGGCTGCGCGGCCAGCCATTGCAGGGCACCCAGGGCGTCGCGCCGTCGCTCGGCTTGCGTGACCTTGCGCGTGCCGATGCGTTGGGTGCACAGCTCGGTTCCACCGCGTGCGCTCAGCGAATCGAGCGCCAGCACGTGCCAGCCGCGCTGGTGCAGCAGGGCCACGTATTCGCGCATCTTGGCGGAAGGCTGCCCGTGCTTGTTCAGCATGCCGCCACAGCCGTGCAGCAGCAGCACCGCAGGGGCCGGATCGGCCGCACCGGCCGTGTACCACCAGCCGCTCAGCGCCAGGCCGGTGGCCCCTTGCCCGGCAGCCAGGCTGGGCACCTGCACCGCCACCGGCTCGGGCGCAGCCGCCTGCCCGGGCATGGCCCCCGTGGCCGCAGTCAGGGCGATGCAGGCCGCGGCGCGCCAGTGCCTCACACGCGCTCAGCCACCCAGCCCTGAACGCTGGCCAGCGCCGCGGGCAGCGCCCTGGCGTCGCTGCCGCCGGCCATGGCCATGTCGGGCTTGCCGCCGCCCTTGCCGCCCACCTGCCGGGCCACGTGGCTGACCAGATCGCCGGCCTTGACGCGGCCCACGGCGTCCCGGGTGACGCCGGCGGCCAGTTGCACCTTGTCGCCGTCCACCGCGGCCAGCACGATGGCGGCGCTGCCCAGCTTGTCCTTGAGCTTGTCCAGGGTCTCGCGCAGGGTCTTGGCGTCGGCGCCGTCCAGGCGCGCGGCCAGCACCTTCAGGCCCTTGACCTCGACCGCCTGGCTGAGCAGTTCGTCGCCCTGGCTGGAGGCCAGCTTGCCCTTGAGCTGGGCGATCTCCTTCTCCAGCGTCTTGACCTGATCGAGCACCTGACCCAGGCGCGCCTGCACCTCGGTGGCCGGCGCGCGCAGCGTGGCGGCCACGCCGTGCAGGCTGGCCTCCAGGCCCTGCAGGTAGCCCAGCGCGTGCTCGCCCGTGATGGCTTCGATGCGGCGCACGCCGGCGGCCACGCCGCCTTCGCTGACGATCTTGAACAGGCCGATGTCGCCGGTGCGCGCCACGTGGGTGCCGCCGCACAGCTCGCGGCTGCTGCCGATGTCCAGCACGCGCACGGTCTCGCCGTACTTTTCGCCGAACAGCATCATGGCGCCGGTCTTCTGGGCGCTCTCGATGTCCATCACGCGGGCCTGCGTGGCGTCGTTGGCCAGCACCTCGGCGTTGACGCGGCGCTCGATCTCGGCGATCTGCTCGGGTGTCACCGGCGCGTGGTGCGCAAAGTCGAAGCGCGTCTTGTCGGCATCGACCAGGCTGCCCTTTTGCTGCACGTGCGCGCCCAGCACCTCGCGCAGCGCCTTGTGCATCAGGTGCGTGACGCTGTGGTTGCGCATGGTGGCGGCGCGCGCGTCGGCGTCGACGTGGGCGATCACCGCATCGCCCAGCTTCAACCCGCCCTTGAGCGCCGTGCCGTGGTGGCCGTAGACGTCGGCCTTGATCTTCTGCGTGTCCTGCACCTCGAACGCAGGATCGCCGTGATGCGCCACCCACAGCGTGCCGCGGTCGCCCACCTGGCCGCCGCTTTCGGCATAGAACGGCGTGCGGTCGAGCACCACGATGCCGTGCTGGCCTTCCTGCAGGGCGTTGGTGGCGGCGCCCTCGTGGTAGAGCGCCAGCACCCGGGCCTCGCCGCGCAGGTGTTCGTAGCCGGTGAAGGCGTTGCCCGGGCCGTCGTAGTCGACCGCCTTGTCCATGCGGAACTTGCCGGCCGCACGGCCGGCGGCCTTCTGCGCCGCCATGGCTTCGTCGAAGCCGGCCAGGTCGACCGTGACGCCGCGCTCGCGGCACACGTCCTGCGTCAGGTCGAGCGGGAAGCCGTAGGTGTCGTGCAGCTTGAAGGCGATGTGGCCGGGCAGTTCCTTGCGGCCGGCGATCAGCGCGTCGTCCAGAATTTCCATGCCGTTGGCCAGGGTCTCGAAGAAGCGCTCCTCCTCGGCCTTGAGCACCGCCTCCACCCGCTGGCCCTCGGCCTGCAGGCGTGGGTAGGCGGCGCCCATCAGCTCGACCAGCAGCGGCACCAACCGGTGGAAGAACGGCGCCTTCTGCCCCAGCTTGTAGCCGTGGCGGATGGCGCGGCGGATGATGCGCCGCTGCACGTAGCCGCGGCCCTCGTTGCTGGGGATCACGCCGTCGCTGACCAAAAACGCCGTGGCGCGGATGTGGTCGGCGATGACCTTGAGCGAGGGGTTGGCCAGGTCGGCGCAGCCGGTGACGCGCGCCGCCTCGGCGATCAGGCGCTGGAACAGGTCGATCTCGTAGTTGCTGTGCACGTGCTGCAGGATGGCGGCCAGGCGCTCCAGGCCCATGCCGGTGTCCACGCAGGGCGCGGGCAGCGGGGTGACGCTGCCGTCCTCGTGCATCTCGAACTGCATGAACACGTGGTTCCAGATCTCGATGAAGCGATCGCCGTCTTCGTCGGGCGATCCGGGCGGCCCGCCGGGGATGTGGGCGCCGTGGTCATAGAAGATCTCGCTGCACGGGCCGCAGGGGCCGGTGTCGGCCATCATCCAGAAGTTGTCGCTCTTGTACTTGCCGCCCTTGTTGTCGCCGATGCGGATCACCCGCTCGGGCGGCAGGCCGATCACCTGGGTCCAGATGTCATAGGCCTCGTCGTCCTCGTGGTAGACGGTGGCCAGCAGGCGCTCGGGCGGCAGGCCGTAGACCTGCGTCAGCAGCTCCCAGCCCCATTCGATCGACTCGCGCTTGAAGTAGTCGCCGAACGACCAGTTGCCCAGCATCTCGAAGAAGGTGTGGTGGCGCGCGGTGTAACCCACGTTCTCCAGGTCGTTGTGCTTGCCGCCGGCGCGCAGGCAGGCCTGCACCGAGGCGGCGCGCACGTAGGGCCGCTTGTCGGTGCCCAGAAACACGTCCTTGAACTGCACCATGCCGCTGTTGGTGAACATCAGCGTCGGGTCGTTGCCCGGCACCAGCGGGCTGGAGGCGACCACGGCGTGGCCCTTGGCGGCAAAGAAGTCCAGGAAGCTCTGGCGGATGTCGGCGACGGATTGGGGGGGCGTGGCGTTGTTCATGATGATTTCGGGCTCTGTCGTTTGCCTGGAAAGCGCAAGCAGCTCACAATTTGATAGTGTATTGGACTACCGCCACCGCGAGGCCAGGCGCAGGTCAAACCTTCATATTGTGTTCGAAGCCAGGGGCGCCTGCCGCTGCGGGCTGCAAGTCGAGCCGCGGCGCCCGATCAACCGCCTGGAAACGCCCCCAGCCGGTGGTAGCGCGGCGGCTGGGCCTGCAGGTCGGACCAGATGAGCGCCACCTGATCGACCTGCCAGCGGATCGGCGCCGCCAGCGGGCGGGTCTGCACCTGCTCGGCCTGGCGCAGGGCGGTCAGGTGCGGCTTCCAGGGGCGGCGCTCGGGCGGCAGGCCGGCTTGCGCCGCCAGCTCGGTCGTGTGCTGCCGCAGGGCGGTGAGCGCCGGGCTGGGCGCGGCGCGCAGCACGGCCAGGGTGCCGCGCGGGGCGTGCCACAGTTCGGCGCGCACCAGGGCGATGTCGAACGGCTCGAAGGCCAGCGTGGCCAGGGCCGCCTGCCACGCCTGCGCCTGCGACGGCGTGACCGCGTCGTGAAATTGCAGCGTCACGTGCAGGCGATCGGGCGCCGGCCGCAGGCGGCGCGGCAGGCCGGCCCAGCGCTGGCGCTCGGCATCGATGGCGGCGCAGGCGACGGGCGGAGGAAACAGGGCCGTGAACAGGCGCCGAGGTCCAGCACCTTCTGCGGTCGTGGCCACTGAGGGCTGACTTCCCATCACGGTTGGCGCGCAAGACATCCGCGGCGTCTGTTGCGGCTTATCCTGCCCCGCCAGGCGCAAACGCTCGGTCTTGGAGCTTCATTTCCTTGCAGGCCGCTTTGCCAGCGCGCCGCAGTCGGCGGAAACAAAGCGCGCGTCCATCTTCATTTCCATGCGCGTCGGGCGGCCCTTGTCCTGACCGGTTATGACGGCCTCGGTGGTGTAGTGCTTGCGGTCGTGCAGTGTGGTGGTGAAGTCGCCCTGGCTGGGCGGGTTGGTGCAGACCATGCGGCCGCGCCACACGTTGCCGGTGCGGCTGACCTTGGTGTAGGTGCAGTCGTCCTTCTTGTCACCTTCGCGGATCACGTCTTGCCTGGCCTCTTCGGGGCTGACGCAGTTTCGGATTGCGCCGTCCGGGTTCAGACCGACACCCATGCTGACCATCTGCTGCTCCATCTGCTTGCGCGCCTGGGGCGGCAGGTTCTTCATCTGCTCGCGCATCTGCGCCATCTGCGCCGCGATCTCCGGACGGTCGGGTGTGCGGATGTCTTGCTTGATCTCCCACAGACCGGGCTCGATGGTTTGAGCGTGTGCGGCCGGCAGGTTCAGGGTGAGCAGGGGCAAGAGCGCGAAGAGCCAGCGGGATTTCATGGGTCCTCCTTGGGATGATCGAGACGTTCTGGATGATCAAAGACCATAGCAGGCGCAGGGAGCACGTGGGCTCAGGGCAGACCCTCAGCCATACGCAGTGGACGGTCAATGAAAGTCACGGCTCGTGGTGAGGCCGGCCAGCCGGCCCAGCAGCGGCGTGAGGTCGCGCAGGCGGCGTGCGACGAGGTGGCGCACGGCACCGCCGCTGCCGGCGTCGCGCTGCCACTGGCCTTCGACGGCCAGCAGGCGCCCGCGAAGCAGGGCGTTGCGCTGCTCCTCGACCTCGCGCAGGCCGGGCCGGACGATGACGTTGACCGGGCCGGTTTCGTCTTCCAGCGTGACGAAGATGATGCCGCCCGCCGTCACCGGGCGCTGGCGCCCGACCACCAGGCCGCGGGCGCGGACGGTGCGGCCATGGGGCGTTTGGGACAGTTCATCGGCCGTCAGCAGGCGCCAGCGGATGGCGGCGCAGCGTCAGGCCGAGGGCGGCGTAAGCGAACGCCAAGAAATTGCCGTACGAAGACCGCATGCCGCTCACTCGGCTCGCGCTTTACACCTGCTTCATCCTGCTGGCCCTGTTGGTGCTGCTGCGGTTTGACCTCGTGCTGCTTGTTCCAATCACGCTCGTGCCATTCGTTCAGTTGAAAGACTCGACTCGTATTACCGTATTCGGCAAGAGGAGACCCCGCGCGCCAGCCTCCGAGCCACGCGACACCGGAGACCCCTTGGTGCGGGTGTACCTCGTGATCGGCGGCATCCGGCTCATCGCAGGTTTGGTGATGTTCCTTTGGCTCCCCATCGCTGCCGCACCCGGTCCGCTCATGTCGATCCTGCCCAAGTGGTTCACGATTCCTGGCATGCACGCGATTCTTCTGGGCGCTGTTCTCACGGCGCTGGGTACCGATCTGCTTCGAGGTGGCCTGGCGCGACGAAGTGATGAACCACAGGGTCTCGAAGACCAGGACACCATCGCGTCCGAATGCCCTGGGCTGCTTCGTTACGCGGTACCTTGGCTGGCCCTGGCCGGGGTGGCCCACCTGGCCGATTGGCCTGCTCTTGGAGCCAGTTTTTGAGGGTCGGTCGGTAGGGGTCTTCAGGGCTTGAAGGTAGCTTCTATCGGAGGTTTTCAAGCAGAGGAAGCTCGACCTTCAAGGCAAGCCCTTACACGGCCGGTTTTCGTGCGCCCTCAGACCGCCAGCGCGTAGACCTCGTCACCCACCGCCTGCACCAGCCGCTGCTCGATGAGCAGTTCCAGATGCATCTGGATGCTGCGGCGCTCGGCGCTGTCGATGTAGGGCAGCTCGAAGCCGACCGGATACAGCAGGCGGCGTGCCACCAGTTGCGCCAGGGTGTGCGGGCCTTCGCGCAGGTAGCCCAGCAGGCGCTCGTGGCGCTCGTCGATCTTGGCGGCAAAGCGCGCCAGCGCCTGCTCGAACGCGGCCCGCTCGGTGATGACACCGCGGTGGTGCGAGGTGACCCACACGCGGGCGTCCAACTCGCGCACCGCCGCCAGGCTGCGCTGGAACTGCCGCAGGTCGGACGAGGCGTCGCCGTAGTAGGGACCGAAGCCGGTCAGGTCGATGTCGCCGATGAAGGCGATGCCCTCGCTGTCGACGACCAGCGCCGAATGGCCCGCGGTGTGGCCCGGCAGGTGGTGCGCCCGCACGCGCACGCCGCCGCCCAGGTCCCACTGGCTGCCGTGCGTGTAGCCGCTGGCGTCGGGGCGCGGTTGGTAGCTGAAATCGCGCTCGATCATCGGGCGCAGCGCCTCCAGCGCGGCCGAGGTGTAGCCGTAATGGCGCGCCATGCCGTCCCAGGACTGCACCGCCGCCAGGTCGGCCTGGTGCACCTGCACGGCGGCGTGGCGCAGGCGGCCCAGCGCCACCGTGTGGTCTTCGTGCACATGGCCCAGCAGCACCATGTCGGCCTCGTCCAGGTCAGGCCCGATGTGCAGCGCCACGCGCGGCGTGTCGAAGGCCACGCGGGTGTCGCTGCCCTGCACGATGACCTGATTGCCGTCGGGGTACTTGCCGGATTTATCACCCAGATAGACCCGCACGGGGCCGAAGTCGAGACGTTCCATGAACTATCAATTCAATAGCTGATCGCGCTCGCCCAGCAAGCGCCAGAGGCACATTTGATCCAACAACATTCAGTGGCGCAGGGGCTGTGGCACCCAGTCGCCATCGCGCTCCTGCCCCGGCACCGCGAACAGCTCGGGCGTGCCCGGGCTGAGCGCCCGGCCCTGCAGCGACCAGCGGTGGCGCGCCGCGAAGTCAAAGCCCGCGGCGGTCTGCCGGCAGGCGATGTCGCCCTGGCGGAAGTCCGGCGCCACATCCTCGCACGGAATGCCGGCCACTGCTGGCGATGCGGCCACCGGCACACTGGCGCGCCCGTCCTGGCGCGGCAGGTAGAAGGCGCGCAGGCGGCCGTCCGGCTCGCGCAGCAGCAGCAGCGCGATGCGGCCTGCGTCCTGCACGCGCAGGCCCTCGGGCAGGTAACGCGCATCGGTCGGCGCACCCACCCACGCGAAGCCGCCTGGCGGCAGGCGCGCCACGCGCACGGCGGGCGGGCCGTCGACGGCGGGCGGGCCGCCGACAAAGCGCCAGCCCAGCACCAGGGCGGCCAGCAGCGCCACGGCCAGCATGGCGTTGAACGCCAGCGTCAGCAGACGGCGCTCGGTCAGCACGGGCATGGCGTGACGAAGCCGAGGCGTTCAGGGGTCGGCAAAAGACGCTCAGTCTCAGTCAAAGCGCAGGGTCTGCACGCCCTGGGCCGTGCCCAGCAGGCAGACCTGCGCCTTCTGGTGCGCGAACACGCCCACGGTGACCACGCCGGGCCACTGGTTGACGGTGCTCTCGAACGCCAGCGGATCGCCGATGCGCAGGCCGCGCACGTCCAGGATGTGCTGGCCGTTGTCGGTGACCAGCGGGGCACCACCCGACAGCCGCAACTCGGCCTTGCCGCCCAAGGCGGCGAACTGGCGCACGATGCGCTGGGCCGCCATCGGAATGACCTCCACCGGCAGCGGAAAGCGCCCCAGCACGTCCACCCGCTTGCTGTCATCGGCGATGCAGACGAAGCGGCGCGACTGCGCGGCCACGATCTTCTCGCGCGTCAGCGCCGCGCCGCCGCCCTTGATCATGTGGCCGCGCGGGTCGATCTCGTCGGCGCCGTCGATGTAGACGGCGATCTCGCCCACTGCGTTGCAGTCGAACACCGGGATGCCCAGGGCCTTCAGGCGCGCCGTCGACGCCTCGGACGAGGACACCGCGCCGGGGATGCGCCCCTTCATGCCGGCCAGCGCGTCGATGAAGTGGTTCACCGTCGATCCGGTGCCCACGCCCACCACCTGGCCGGCCTCGACGTGCTCGAGCGCGGCGCGCCCGACCATGGCTTTCAGTTCGTCCTGTGTCATTTGCGACAATTTCCGTTTAAACCCATCACAGCAAAGAATTATCCAATGGCCCTGCTGCCCTATGGCCTGTCGCGCGCCGTCCTGTTCAACATGGACCCCGAGGCCGCGCACGAACTCACCATCGACATGCTGGCGCGCGGCGCCGGCACCCCGCTGCAATGGGCCTGGTGCAATGGCCGTGTCGACGACCCGGTCACGCTGGCCGGCCTGACCCTGCCCAACCGCGTCGGCCTGGCCGCCGGGCTGGACAAGAACGCGCGCGCCATCGACGGCCTGGCGGCGATGGGCTTCGGCTTTGTCGAAGTCGGCACCGTCACCCCGCTGGCCCAACCGGGCAACCCCAAGCCGCGCATGTTCCGCCTGCCGGCCGCGCAGGCGCTGATCAACCGCATGGGCTTCAACAACGACGGGCTGGACGCCTTTGTGCGCAACGTCCAAAACTCTCGTTTTCATAGCGGTTTGCGCACGACTGGCGGGCGCCAGCGCATGATTCTTGGTCTGAACATCGGCAAGAACGCCGCCACCCCGATCGAGCGCGCCACCGACGACTATCTGATCGGCCTGTCGGGCGTGTACCCCTACGCCGACTACGTGACGGTCAACATCTCCAGCCCCAACACCAAGAATCTGCGCGAGCTGCAAAGCGATGCCGCGCTGCACGCTCTGCTGTCGGCACTCAAGGCGCGCCAGGGCGAACTGGCGGCCGAGCACGGCCGGCAGGTGCCGCTGTTCCTGAAGATCGCGCCGGATTTGGATCAGTCGCAGGTGCAGGCCATCGCCGAGGCGCTGCAGCGCCACGGCATCGACGGCGTGATCGCCACCAACACCACCCTGTCGCGCGAGGCCGTGCAGGGCATGGCCCACGCCCAGGAGGCCGGCGGCCTGTCCGGCGCGCCGGTGCGCGAGGCCAGCAACCGCGTGATCGGCCAGCTGCGCGCGGCGCTGGGCGCAGGCTTTCCCATCATTGGCGTGGGCGGCATCCTGAGTGGAGCCGACGCCGTGGCCAAGATCGAGGCCGGGGCCGACGCGGTGCAGATCTACACCGGGCTGATCTACCGCGGGCCGGCGCTGGTGCAGGAAGTGGCGCAGGCGCTGCGCCAGCGACGCTGAAGCGCGCCGGCGCTCCGTCAGGCCAGACGCGTCAGCGCGAGCGCGGCAATCGCCAGACAGCTGGTCAGCCCGGGCGATTCGATGCCCAGCAGGTTGACCAGGCCCGCCACGCCGTGCTCGCGCGGGCCTTCGATGCGAAAGTCGACCGCCGGCTCGCCCGGGCCGGTGAGCTTGGGGCGGTAGCCGACGTAGCCCGGTTGCAGCGCCCCATCGGGCAGCGCCGGCCAGTAGTGGCGCACTTCGGCGTAGAAGGCATCGGCGCGCGCCGGATCGACCGTGTACTCGTCAGGCGCATCGACCCACTGCACGTCAGGCCCGAACTTGGCCTGACCACCCAGGTCGAGTGTCAGGTGCACGCCCAGGCTGGGCGAGTCGCGTTCCACCACCGGGTAGATCAGGCGGCTGAAAGGGGCGCGGCCCGCGAGGCTGAAGTAGCTGCCCTTGGCCCAGCGCGTGGGCAACGGCGGCCGGTGCGCGGGCGGCAGGCCGAAGGTGGCGTGGGCGAGCGCGATGGCGCCCAGGCCGGCGGCGTTGACCACGCTGCGGGCGATCAGCGTGGTGTCGCCGTCGCCACTCGATACTTCAATTTTGATAGCTGCTTGCGCTTGCCCATCCAGCGCTGCAATGCTTTTTACCTTGGAATGCGTGGCCAGCAGGCCGCCGGCGTTCTCGACATCGCCCAGCAGCGACAGCATGAGGCCGTGGCTGTCGATGATGCCGGTGGACGGCGACAGCAGCGCGGCCTGGCAGTCCAGCTGCGGCTCCAGCGCCAGCGCCTGCTCGCGCGAGAGCCATTGCAGGTCGGCCACGCCGTTGGCCACGGCGCGCGCCTGGATGGCGCGCAGCTCATCCACTTGCGCGGCATTGCCCGCGACGATCAGCTTGCCGCAGCGCTGGTGGTTGACGCCGCGCTCGGCGCAGTAGTCGTACAGCATCTGCCGGCCCGCCACGCACAGGCGCGCCTTCAGGGACCCGGGTGGGTAGTAGATGCCGGCGTGGATGACTTCGCTGTTGCGCGCGCTGGTCTGGGTGCCGAAGCTGTCCTCGGCCTCCAGCACCAGCACCTCGCGCCCGGCCAGGGCCAGCGCGCGCGCCACCGCCAGGCCGACCACGCCGGCGCCGATGACCACGCAATCGACGTGCTCGGCCATCACCCGCCTTCGATGCCGGCCAGCACGGCCACGGCGTTGTCGCCCAGCTCGGCCGCGGCGTAGCCGCCCTCCAGCAGCAGGGCCGTGGGCAGACCCAGGCGCGCCAGGCGCTGGCCCAGGTGGGTGAAGTCGGCGCGCTGCAGGGCAAACTGGCTGATCGGGTCGCCGGCAAAGGTGTCCAGCCCCAGCGACACCACCAGCGCGTCGGGCCGGTGGCGCTGCACGCGGGCGCAGGCCACCTCCAGCGCGTCGAACCACGCCGCCACGTTGCTGCCCGCGGCCAGCGGCAGGTTGAGGTTGCAGCCCTGCCCCGCGCCGGTGCCGGTTTCGTCGGCATGGCCCAGGTAGAACGGGTATTCGGTGCGCGGGTCGCCGTGGATGCTGACGAACAGCACGTCGGCGCGGTCGTAAAAAATCGCCTGCGTGCCGTTGCCGTGGTGATAGTCCACGTCCAGCACCGCCACGCGCGCCGCGCCGCCGACACGCAGCGCCTGCGCGCAGACGGCGGCGTTGTTGATGAAGCAGTAGCCGCCCATGAAGTCGGGCCCCGCGTGGTGGCCGGGCGGGCGCGTGGCGCAGAAGACGGCGCGCTCGCCCGCCCGCAGGGCCGCGGCAGCGCTGGCGGCGGCGTCGGCGGCCGCCTTGGCCGCTGCCCAGGTGCCGGCAACCATGGGGCTGCCGTTGTCCATCGAATACAGGCCCAGGCGGGCGATGAAGTTGTCCGGCTCCACATCGCTGCGCAGCGTGCGCACCGGCCACACGCTGGGAAAGGGTTGCAGCTGGGCGTTGCCGGCGTCCAGCGCCAGCCACTGCTGCCAGGCGGTGCGCAAGAAATCGAGGTAGCGCGGCGCATGCACCTGGTCCAGCAGCGACGCGCTGTCGCTGTCTGGCGCGTGCAGCGTGTGGCCGGCGGCGCGCAGGGCCTGTTCGACAAAGCGGGCACGGCTGGGGTTTTCGAAGCAGGGCACGCGCTGGCCGCGAAAAAATTCGTCGGCGGGGGCGTGCAGCGCCTGTTCGGGGGTGATGAAGCAGCGCATGAAAGCCCTTCAGAGTGCGCCCAGCCGCGTCGGCAGCGGCGCAAAGCCGTGGTTGAGCGGCCCCACGCCCTGGCCGGTGCGCACCTTGGCTCCTGCGGCCAGGGCCTGGCGCACATAGCTGCGTGCGGCCTGCACGGCGGCGGGCAAGTCCAGCCCCAACGCCAGCTGCGCCGCGATGGCCGACGACAGGGTGCAGCCGGCGCCGTGCAGGTTGGGCGTGGCGATGCGCGCGTCTTGCAGCAGCCGCGGCGGCTGGCCGGCGATGGCCAGCACGTCCAGCACCTGCTCCCCCGGCAGGTGGCCGCCCTTGAGCAGCACGGCGGGCGCGCCCAGGCCCAGCAGCGCCTGTGCGGCGGGCGCCAGATCGGCCACGCTGGCGATGGGGCGGCCCAGCAGCAGCACGGCTTCGTCGAGGTTGGGGGTGATCAGGCTGGCGCGTGGAAACAGCTCGGCCACAATGGCCCGCACGGCGGGCGGCTCGATCAGCGCGGCGCCGGTGGCCGAGACCATGACCGGGTCAAGCACCACCTGCGTGATGGCATGGCGGTCGATGGCGGTGGCCACGGTGCGCACGATCTCGGGCGCGTGCAGCATGCCGATCTTGACCGCGTGCGCGCCGATGTCGCCCAGCACGGCGTCGATCTGCGCCGCCAGGAACTCGGGCGGCGCGGCGTGGATGGCGGTGACGCCCAGGGTGTTCTGGGCCGTCAGCGCGGTGATGGCGCTCATGCCGTAGCAGCCCAGCGCGGCAAAGGTTTTCAGGTCGGCCTGGATGCCCGCGCCGCCGCCCGAGTCACTGCCGGCGATGGTGAGCACGCGCACGTATTGCTGGGCGGGTTCAATGGAGGTCATGGCTCGGCTCGAAGTTCGAATCTGCGTTGCAACGGGAATTCAATCAAACATCCGAACGCAGAGGACGCAGAGAACGCAAAAAAGAAATTCATGGGATTTTTCTGCGCCTTCTGCGCAAGCTTTGCGTCCTCTGCGTTCGGTTGTTCGGCTGCGCAAAGTACGCGACTCATGCCCGGCCGGCCAGCGACGGATGCGGCAGCGCCGGCAGCGGCAGGCGCGGCGCCGCGCGGCCCTGGTCGATGGCGGCCTGCCAGGCGGGCACGGTGCGCGCCGGTTCGTCGGCCAGCCCGCGCACGATGCACACGCCAGCGGCGCCGCTGCGGGTGGCCTGCTCGGCCTGGGTGTGATCGAGGATGCCGCCGATGGCCACCACCGGCACGCCCGCCATGCGCACCCACCAGGCCAGGTTGTCCAGGCCCTGCGGCACCCAGGGCATGGCCTTGGTCAGCGTGGGCCAGACCGGGCCGCAGGCCACATACCCCGGCGCCAGACTGCGCGCGCGGCAAAGCTCCCACAGGCTGTGGCTGCTGATGCCCAGTCGCAGGCCGGTGGAGGCCAGCTCGGCGCGGCCGGCGGCGCCCAGGGCCAGCAAATCCTCCTGGCCCAGGTGGATCGCGATGTGGCGTGCATCGCCCGCCGCCAGTTCGGCCGCGGCGCGCCAGTGGTCGTTGACGACCAGCGTGGCGCCGGCCTGCCGGCAGGCGGCGAGCGCCTGCGCCAGCTGCGCGCGCAGCACGGCGTGCCAGGCGGCGTCGGGTTGCGCGGGTGTCTTGATGCGCAGCTGCACGGTGCGCACGCCGGCAGCCAGCACCTGGGCCACGCGCTCGGCGCGGTCGACGATGGCGTACAGGCCGATGTCAGGGGTTTCAGAAGAAATCGGGCTCTGGCGCCCGCCCAGCAAGCGCGAGCAGCTATCGATATCAAAGTGATCGTCCCACGACAGGACGGGCAGGTGTTCGGGCTGCGTGCCAAAGCCGGCGCGCGCCGCCACCGGCCCCGCGCCCTGCCCGGCCGCGTGACCGTGGGCGATGGCGTGGGTGGTGGCCATCTTGGCCAGCACCAGCGCGTCGGCGGCGACGAAGCCCAGGGCCAGCGCGCTGGCGGCGCTGCTGGCGTAGGTGCAGCCGGTGCCGTGGGTGTGGGGCGTGCCCACGCGCGGCAGCGCCAGCCAGCCGCTCGCGTGTTCAGTGGCGATCCAGTCGAGCGAGCAGCTCGGCGCGTGCGCGCTGTCGCCGCCGGTGATGGCGACGGCCGCGGCGCCCAGCGCGCGCAGGGCTTCGGCCAGTTGCGGCGCGTTCTGGGTGTCTGCACCCTCGCCCACCAGGCGCCGCGCCTCGCGCTCGTTGGGCGTGACGAGCGTGGCGCGTGGCAGCAGCTGGTCGCGGTAGGCGGTGAGCACGGCGTCGTCGGCAAAGGCCGCGCCGCTGCTGGCGCCCAGCACCGGGTCCACCACCAGCGCTACCGGGGCGCGCTGGCGCAGGCGGTCGATCCAGCGCGCCACCACGGCGATGTTGGCGGCGCTGCCCAGCAGCCCGGTCTTGATCGCCGCCGGCGGCAGGTCATCGACCAGCGCGGCCAGTTGCGCATCGAGCAGTTCGGGCGCGAGGGGTTCGACGTGCGTCACGGTCAGCGAGTTCTGCGCCGTGATCGCCGCCACCACCGGGCACAGGTGCACACCAAACGCCGCCGCCGCGCGCGCATCGGCACTCAACCCGGCGCCGCCGCCGCTGTCGTTGCCGGCGATGCTCCAGACGATCCTGGGCGCTGCGTTTTCAGTAGCTGCTGACGCAGTCCACGCGGGCGTCACGGCGCGTTTCCGATCAAAAACGGGTTGCCGGTGACCGGCGTGGTGGCGACCGCGAAGTCCTGCCGCGCCATCACCCCGGCGCGATGGGCCGCGCGCCCGGCCTCGATGGCCCCGCGAAAGGCGCCGGCCATGCGCACCGGGTCGGGCGACTGGCTGACGGCGCTGTTCAGCAGCACGGCGTCGAAGCCCATCTCCAGCGCCTGCGCGGCGTGGCTGGGCGCACCCAGGCCGGCGTCGATGATCAGCACCACGCCCGGCAGGCGCTCGCGCAGCAGGCGCAGCGCGAACGGGTTCATCAGCCCCTGGCCCGAGCCGATGGGCGCGCCCCAGGGCATCAGCAGCGGGCAGCCGGCGTCCAGCAGGCGCTTGGCGGTCACCAGGTCTTCGGTGCAGTACGGGAACACCGTGAAGCCGTCGCGCGCCAGTTGCCGCGCCGCCTCGACCAGCTCCTGCGGGTCGGGCTGCAGGGTGTAGTCGTCGCCGATCACCTCCAGCTTGACCCAGGACGTGCCGTACAGCTCGCGCGCCATGTGGGCCAGCTGCACCGCCTCGCGCGCCGTGGTGCAGCCGGCGGTGTTGGGCAGCAGGTGCGCGCCCTGCGTGCGCATGGCGGCGCGGATGATCTCGACGAAGCTGTTGTCGCCGCCGGCGGCCAGCTGGCGCTTCAGGCCGACGGTGACGATCTGCGTGCCCGAGGCCGCGATGGCGTCGGCCAGCACCCGCGGCGACGGGTACTTGGCCGTGCCCAGCAGAAAGCGGCTGGTGAGCCGCACATCGCCGACCGACCAGCTGTCCACATCATTGGTTTTCATCATCGTTGTCGCTCACAAACTCAACCAGCCGCGCTGCAGGCCCAGCGCCGCCACCCCGGCGGCCGCCAGCAGCCCGGCAAAGCCGACCCACTCGCGGCGCGAAAACACGCGCCGCCCATGCCCCCGCCGCGCCCACGCATACAGCAGGGCGCCCGGCGCATACAGCAGCGAACCCAGCAGCAGGTACTTGATGCCGCCCGCATACACCAGCCAGAAGGCGTAGAGCAGCGCCAATGCCGACAGCGCCGCGTCGCGCCGGCGCCGCCCGCCGCCCTCGCCCGCGCCGTAGCGCGCGCCGCTGAGCGCGATCTTCAGCGCATGCCCGGCGGCCCAGGTGTAGGGCAGCAGGATCATGGCCGTGCCCAGGTTGACCAGCGACAGGTAGGTCGATTCGCTCCACAGCGTCAGCAGCAGGAAGGCCTGCACGCTGGCGCTGGTCAGCCACAGCGCGTGCGACGGCACGCCGCGCGCGTTCTCGCCCGCCAGCCAGTCGGGCGCGGCGCCGTCGCGGGCGGCCGAATACAGGGTCTCGGCCGACAGCATCAGCCACGACAACAGCGCGCCCGACAGCGAGATCAGCAGCCCCACGCTGATCAGCACCCCGCCCCAGTGGCCGACGGCGCGCTCCAGCACATAGGCCATCGACGGGTTCTTGAGCTGCGCCAGCTCGGGTTGCGCCATCACGCCCATCGACAGCAGGCTGACGGCCACCAGCAGCGCCAGCACGAACAGGAAGCCCGCCAGCGTGGCGCGCCCCACGTCCACGCGCCGCTGGGCGTGGGCCGAATAGACGCTGGCGCCCTCGACGCCGATGAACACCCACACCGTCACCAGCATCATGCCGCGCACCTGCTCCAGCACGCTGCCCAGTTGCGGGTTGGCGCGGCCCCAGATGTCGGCGCTGAACACCGGCCGCTGGAACGCCAGCGCCACCAGCAGCACGAACAGCAGCAGTGGCACCAGCTTGGCCACCGTGGTCACCTGGTTGATCAGCGCCGCCTCGCGGATGCCGCGCAGCACCAGCGCGTGCGTGCCCCACAGCATGACCGACGCACAGCCCACCGCCAGCGGCGTGTTGCCGTCGCCAAAGGCCGGCCAGTAGTGCCCGATCGTGGAAAACAGCAGCACGTAGTAGCCGACGTTGCCCAACACCGCCATGAACCAGTAGCCCCAGGCCGAGCTGAAGCCCGTGAACGGCCCGAAGCTGGCGCGCGCGTAGGCGTAGATGCCCGAATCCAGCGCGGGCTCGCGCAGCGCCAGGTTCAGGAACACGAAGGCCAGCGCCAGCATGCCGACGCCGGTGATCAGCCAGGCGATCGCCGTGGCGCCGACGCCGGCGCTGGCCGCCGTGTTCTGCGGAATCGAGAAGATGCCGCCGCCCACCATGGAGCCGACGACCAGCGCCGTGAGCGCGCCGACGCGCAGTTTGGTGCTCGTGCGGGAGTTCATGGGCAGTGAGTATGAAGCCGCCGGCCGCTCAGGCGGCAGGGCCGTGGACACGTGGCGGGCTCATGCGTCAGCCACCCACGATGGGCTGGAACAGCAGCACCTGGTCGCCATCGGCCAGCCGCCGCGCGGCGCGCGCGGCGCGGGCGACGAATTCGCCGTTGACGGCCGTGCTCACCGCCTCGGGCGCGTGGCCCAGCAGCTGCACCACGTCGGCCACGCTGCTGCCGGCGGGCAGCTCGCGTTCGGCTTCACCCAGACGGATGCGCACCGGGCCCGGGCTGCTGGCGTCGGCAAGTGTTTCAGACATATTCAGGCTCCAGCGCTTTCCAAGTTTGCGCCACCAGCTATCATGTCGATAGCAAATTCGCCATCGTGCCAACGGGCATCGGCCAGTGCCTGCTCGACCAGCGCCGGCGCCAGCAGCCAGCCGTGGCGAAACAGCCCGTTGATGCGCATCAGGCGCCCCGCGTGCTCGATGCGCGGGTTGTTGTCGGGCAGCGCCGGGCGCAGGTTGACGTCGAGCTTGAGGATGCGCGCCTCGGCCAGACCGGGCAGCACGCTGTGGGCGGCGGCCATCAGCTCGACCGCGGTGCGCAGGCTGACGGGCGAGCGGTCCTCGCTCTCGATCTCGCTGGCGCCCACCACCACGTCGCGTGCCGAGCGCGGCACCAGATAGACGAAGTGGCGCGGATGCAGCAGGCGCGCCGGGCGCGTCAGGCCGTGGTCGGGGCAGTCCAGCCACACCACTTCGCCGCGCACGCCGCGCACCGGCAGCTCGGGCCGCGCGCCGGCGCCACGCACGTCGATCACCACGTCGAAGGCCAGCGTGCGGCCGTCGGCCAGGCCCAGCGTGCCGCCCGCCGCGCCGCCGTGCAGCGTGCGCACCGGCGCGCTCCAGTGCCAGGCCACGCCGGGCGCGCCAGCGTGCAGCGCGTTCATGGTGGCCACGGTGTCGATGTGGCCCTCGCCCGGCAGCAGCCAGGCGTGGGCCGGGCCCTGGATGGTCGGCTCCAGCGCGCGCAGCTCGGCTAGCGACAGCGGCTGCTCGCCTGCGGGCAGCCGCAGGTGACGCCACTCGGGCGTGTCGGTGGCGGCGTGCAGGCGGTCCAGCACGCGCCGCGCCGCGCCCAGATCGGCCCGGTGCGCCAGCAGCAGGCTGCCGCGCGTCACCAGTTCGGGGCCGCCCGGCAGCGCCGCCACGATGCCCGGCCACAGGGCGAGCGAGCGAAAGCCCATGCGCGCCACCGCCGGCTCGGCGTTGTCCAGCTCGGACAGCGGGCTGAGCATGCCCGCCGCGGTGAAGCCGGCCGCCGTCGGCACGTAGGGCTCGCCCGCCTGGCTGCGCGCCACCGGCTGCGGGCCGCTGGCCGGGTCGAACACCGACACCCGGTGGCCGCGGCGCGACAGGTGCCAGGCCAGCAGGCGCCCCAGCAGGCCGGCGCCGGCAATGCCGATGGCCAGCGAAGCATCTTGTTTGCTCATGTTTGAATAGCTGTTGGCGTTGGCCGCATGTGCGATACAGCCGGTTTGACCTGGACGCCCTGGCGCGCGCCACGCGGCGCCGATGGCGCCCAGGCGGCGCCGCACGCGGGGGCGCTGAAAGCGGATGGATTCATGGGGCGATCTCCTGCGCGGGCCACAACATGTCGGGCTCCAGGGCCGCCCGCGCTGCATCCGGGTGCCGGCTGCCACGCGCGCTGCTGCTCTTCCTTACGCCGGTGTTAACCGGATCAAGTTGACGGGTTCGACTTGTTGCCAAGCCGTCTCAGCTCGCTGGCGCGGGCACCCCGGAGTTGCGCTCGATAATAGCGCGAAAGGAAGCCCAATCATGACCAGCACCCGCACCCTTCTGACCTTCATGGCGCCGGCCGTCCTGTGGCTGGCCGGCTGCGCGGCCGGCCCCGGTGGCTGGGGGTCGGCGCCCGGCAACACGCAGCACGAATACGAAGCGGCCCAGCGCGGCCAGTCGCCGGTGCGCGTGATCGTGCGCGAAGGCCCGCTGCCCAACATCGACGGCGCTCGCTCGCCCGAGGAACTGGCCCGCGACGAGGCCGGCCAGCAGTGTGGCCGCGCCAGCCTGGAAGCGAACGTGCTCGACGTGCAGCGCCAACGCTGGCCCGGGCGCGACGCCACCGGCGGCATGACCCAGTTCGAGCGCGTGCGCCTGACTTTCCGCTGCGAGCGCGGCCGGCCCTGAGCGCGTGCTGGAAAAGAACACGCCGGTCTTCGATGACGCCAAAATCCGATATATAATTTGAGGCTTGTTCCCCGATAGCTCAGTCGGTAGAGCGCCGGACTGTTAATCCGTAGGTCCCTGGTTCGAGCCCAGGTCGGGGAGCCAAAAACAGCAAACCCCGCACATCGCAAGGTGTGCGGGGTTTTTGCTTGCCTTTCTTGCGCGTCCGCTCGAGCGGATCAGGCGTCCAGGTCGAACACCGCCATGCTCTCCACGTGCGCGGTGTGCGGGAACATGTTGACCGCGCCGGCCGCCGTGCAGCGGTAACCCGCCTGGTGCACCAGCAAGCCGGCGTCGCGCGCCAGCGTGGCGGGGTTGCAGCTGACGTAGACGATGCGTCGCGGCGGGCACCAGCCGTCGGCGCCCGGGGGCAGCGGCTCGGCATCCGGCGCGCCGATGCGCGCCTGGTGGATGGCCGCCAGCGCCTTGACCAGCGCGAACGCGCCCTCGCGCGGCGGATCGACCAGCCAGCGGTCGGCGCTGCCGTCCCGCACCAGCTGCTCTGCCGTCATGTCGAACAGGTTGTGTGCTGCGAATTCGGTAGCTGCCAGCGCAGGGCCGATGCGCGCTGAAGTCGCATTGGCCTGGTAGTTCTGGCGCGCGCGCGCCACCAGTGCGGCGCTGCCCTCGATGCCCAGCACCTGGCCGGCGCAGGTGGCGATGGGCAGCGTGAAGTTGCCCAGGCCGCAGAACCAGTCGATCACGCGCTCGTGCCGCTGGGCGCCCAGCAGGCGCAGCGCGCGGCCGACCAGCACGCGGTTGATGTGCGGGTTGACCTGGGTGAAGTCGGTGGGCCGAAACGGCATGCGCAGGTCGAATTCGGGCAACGCGTAGGCCAGCTCGGGGCCGCCCTGATCCAGCCGGTGCACGGTATCGGGGCCCTTGGGTTGCAGCCACCACTGCACGCCGTGCTGGCGGCCGAACTCGCCCAGCCGCTGGCGGTCGGCGTCGCCGAGTGGCTCCAGGTGGCGCAGCACCAGCGCCGTGACCTCGTCGCCGCCGGCCAGCTCGATCTGCGGGCAGCTCTCGCGCGCATCCATGCCGTGGATCAGCGCGCGCAGCGGCAGCAGCAGCGCACTGACGTGCGGTGGCAGCACCGGGCATTCGCGCATGTCGGCGACGTAGCGGCTCTTGCGCTCGTGAAAGCCGATCAGCACCTCGCCGCGCTTGTGCACGTAGCGCACCGACAGGCGCGCGCGCCAGCGGTAGCCCCAGGCCGGACCTTCGATGGGCCGCAGGATCAGCGCGGGCCGCACCTTGCCCAGGTGCCACAGTTGGTCTTCCAGCGCGCGCTGCTTGACGGCCACCTGGGCGCCGGCGTCCAGGTGCTGCATCTTGCAGCCACCGCAGGCGCCCTGATGCAGGCCGAAGTGCGGGCAGCGCGGGCGCACGCGCAGGCTGCTGGCGCGGTGCAGCTCGGTCAGGGTGGCGGCTTCCCACTGGTTCTTGCGCCGGTGCACGCTGGCCGACACCCATTCGCCCGCCAGCGCGCCGTCGATGAACACTACCTTGCCGTCGGGCCGGCGCGCGATGCCCTGCGCATCCAGATCCATCGAGTCGATCTGCAACCAGTCGGGCGGCAATTCAGGCGCGGACGAAGATTCCGGATTCATGATCAAAATTGCCTCCAGCGCTTGCTGGATAAGCGCAAGCAGCTATGAAATGAATAGTTTTCGAGCGCCGCGCGACCCTCACCCCCACCCTCTCCCGCTTGCGGGAGAGGAAGCAAAGGCTGCGCAGCAAGCCGGTCAAAAGGCCGCGGAGCATGCCACACCAGAACGCCGTGGCCGGACCTGCGCCGGCCACCAGCGTTGTCCCCCCTCTGGGGGGAAGCCGCGCCAGCGGCTCAGGGGGGAGCTTATCTAGCCGGCAGGTAGCGCGCCGGGTCGACCGGCTTGCCGGAGCGGCGGATTTCGAAATGCAGCTTCACGCGGTCGGCGTCGGTGGAGCCCATCTCGGCGATCTTCTGGCCCTTCTTGACGTCCTGGTCTTCCTTGACCAGCAGCTTCTGGTTGTGCGCGTAGGCGGTCAGAAAGGTGTTGTTGTGCTTGAGGATGACCAGGTTGCCGTAGCCGCGCAGACCGGCGCCGGCATAGACCACGCGCCCGTCGGCCGCGGCCAGCACCGGATCGCCGGCCTTGCCGCCGATGCCCAGGCCCTTGTTCTTGGCCTCGTCGAAGCCGGCCACCACCGCGCCGCTGGCCGGCCAGATGAAGTCGACCTGGTCGGCACCGGCCGACGGCGGTGCCGGTGGCGGCGCCGGGGGCACGGCCGGGGCGGGCGCGGCCACGGGGGCCGGGGCCGACGCCGGCGGCGTGGTCTGCGTGGCCACCGGCACCGGGGCCTGGGCCGCGGGCGGCTTGGCGCTGTTGCTGGCTGCCGGCGCTGGCGCCGGCAGCGGCGTGGCGGTGATCGGCGTGGTGGCGCCCGGCGCCGCGCCTGTCGGCGGCGTCACGCGCAGCACCTGGCCGACCTCGATCACGTTCGGGTTGTCCAGGTTGTTCCAGCGCGCGATGTCGCGCCACGGATGGTTGACCTCGGTGGCGATGCGCATGATGGTGTCGCCGGGGCGCACCGTGTAGTAGCCGGGTTTGCCGGCGTTTTCGAAGCCCGGCAGGCTGGCCGGATCCACCCGCGCGACGGAGCGGGTGTCGCGGTCTTCCACCGGCGCGGGGGAAATGGATGCGGTGGAGCAGCCCGCCAGCACGGCTGCCCCCAGCAGCGCGGCGGCCAGCAAAATCCGGCGTCCCGTCAAATACATACAAACCCTTCTTGAAGCGCTCTGTGAATCCGCTAAGCGATACCGGATTTTAGAGGCACGAAGTTGACCGCTTCCAGAACCATCTGCTGCACGCCCTGGCGCGACTTGTCGATCACCACCAGCGCCTGTTGCCCGGCCGCCGTGACCACCGGCGCCACGATGCGCCCACCCCAGGCCAGCTGGTCGATCCAGGCCTCGGGCACGGCCTCGCCGCCGGCCGCGGCGATGATGCCGGCGTAGGGCGCGCCCTTGGCAAAGCCGGCCATGCCATCGCCCAGGATCAGGTGCACGGTGGCCAGGCGCAGCGGCCGCAGGTTGGCGCGCGCCTTCTCGTGCAGATCGCGCAGGCGCTCGATGCTGTAGACCTCGCTGGCCAGCTGCGCCAGCACCACCGCCTGGTAGCCGCAGCCGGTGCCGACGTCCAGCACGCGGCCCAGGCGGCCGTCCTCGCCGCGCAGGCCGCCCTGCACCAGCAGCTCGACCATGCGCGCCACCACGCTGGGCTTGCTGATGGTCTGGCCCAGGCCGATCGGCAGCGCCGTGTCCTCGTAGGCCTGCGGCACCAGCGCGCTGTCGACGAAATGGTGGCGGTCGACCGTGCCCATGGCGCGCAGCACCTGGGGATCGCGAATGCCCTCGGCGGCCAGCAGCTGCACCATGCGCGCGCGTGCCGGAATCGAATCGCGCGCCATGCTGGCGGCCTGCGGCGCGGTGGCGCTGGTGACCGGCGGGGTGACGGCGACCGCCGCCGGTGGTCGGGCGGGCGGGCGCGCGGGCGGGCGGGCGCTGCTGCCCAGGTCGATGCGGGCCGGAAAGCCCGGGCGCGGCGGCGTCGCCATCAGCCCTGCCCTCCGCCCGATGCACCGCCCAGCAGCTGACCCAGACCCTGCGCCCAGTAGCCCAGCGCGTCGTGGTCGGTCAGGTCGACCTTCAGCGGCGTGATGGCCACGTGGCCGGCCGTCGTGGCGTGGAAGTCCGTGCCTTCGGCCGCGTCGGCCGCCGGGCCGGCGGCGCCGATCCAGTACAGGGTTTCGCCGTGCGGGCTGGTCATGGTGATGGCCGCCTGCGCCGCGTGGCGCCGGCCCAGGCGGCACACCTTGGGCGGCCGGATTTGCGCCAGCGGCAGGTTGGGGATGTTGACATTCAGCAGCCAGGGCTTGCCGCCGCCGGGCGGATGGGCGCCGAGCCGCGCCACCAGCTCGGCCGCGCGCGTGGCGGCGGCGTCGATGTGCGCCCAGCCCTTGTCGACCAGCGAGAACGCGATGGCCGGGATGCCGAACAGGTAGCCCTCCATGGCGGCGCCGACGGTGCCGGAGTAGATGGTGTCGTCGCCCATGTTGGCGCCGTTGTTGATGCCCGAGACCACCAGATCGGGCCGATAGTCCAGCAGGCCGGTGAGCGCGATGTGCACGCAGTCGGCCGGCGTGCCGTTGACGTAGCGCACGCCCTCGGCCGCCTGGTGCACGGACAGCGGCGAGCGCAGTGTCAGCGCGTTGGACTGGGCGCTGTTGTTGTGCTCCGGCGCCACCACCTCCACCCACGCGCCGGGCAGCGCGCGCAGGGCCTGGTGCAGGGCCACGATGCCGGCGGCCTGGTAGCCATCGTCGTTGCTGAGCAGGATTCTCATGGGGGGGCTGGGTGAATGCAACCGATTGTAGGCGCGCCCTCCGCCGTCTGCCGTCACCGCCCACCGTCACCGCAGGGACATGACCGGCGGCCCCTCCGCTCCTATGATCGAACGCTTTCCCGGCACCTTGCGTGCCCCCCTGAATCCCCAAGGAGCGCTTTCCAATGCACGCATGGCTTTGCGAGAACCCCGTCGGCGTCGACGCCCTGACCTGGCAGGAACTGCCCACGCCGCAGCCGGCCAAGGGCCAGGTGCTGATCCGCATCCAGGCCGCCAGCCTGAACTTCCCCGACCTGCTGATCGTGCAGAACAAGTACCAGATGAAGCCCGAACTGCCCTTCGTGCCCGGCTCCGAATACGCCGGCGTGATCGAGGCCGTGGGCGAAGGCGTGACCGAGCTGAAGGTCGGCCAGGCCGTGGCCTGCCTGTCGGGCACGGGCGGCTTTGCCACCCACACGCTGGCGCCGGCCAAGCTGTGCATGCCGCTGCCGCCGGGCTTTCCGCCGGCCGACGCGGCGGCCTTCATCATGATCTACGCCACCAGCCACCACGCGCTGCTGGACCGCGGGCAACTAAAAGCCGGCGAGACCGTGCTGGTGCTGGGCGCCGCCGGCGGCGTGGGCATGTCGGCCATCCAGATCGCCAAGATCGCCGGCGCGCGGGTGATCGCCGCCGCCTCCACCGACGACAAGTGCGCGTTCTGCAAGCAGCTGGGCGCCGACGAAACCATCAACTACAGCACCCAGGACCTGCGCGAGCGCCTGAAGGAGCTGACCGCGGGCCAGGGCCCGGACGTGATCTACGACCCGGTCGGCGGCGACTTCACCGAGCTGGCCTTCCGCTCGATTGCCTGGCGCGGGCGCCACCTGGTGGTCGGCTTTGCGGCGGGCGACATCCCGGCGATCAAGATCAACCTGGCGCTGGTCAAGGGCGCCAGCATCGTGGGCGTGTTCTGGGGCGACTTCGCGCGCCGCGAGCCGGCTGCCAACGCCGCCATGATGCAAGAGCTGGCCGGCTGGTACGCACAGGGCAGGATCAAGCCCATGATCGACCGCCAGATGCCGATGAGCGAGCTGAAGGCCGCCTATGCCCGCATGGGCTCGCGCCAGGTTCAGGGCAAGCTGGTGCTGGTCAACGACTGAGCCCCGATCCGGCCGGCCCGCCTGCCGGTTTGACCGTTTAAAACAGGCTCTTCTCGCGAATGATGGTGATGGCCTGCGAGACAAGGCTTCGAATGGTCGCTTATTGGAAACCGCCAACCTCCGAACGCAGAGGACGCAGAGATTTCGCAGAGGACGCAAAGAACAAGAAGATCCATCGGCTTTCTTCGCGTCCTCTGCGAATCCTTGGCGTCCTCTGCGTATGGTTGTTCATTTTTCTCATGGGGCGTGTCGCGACGCGGCACTGATCGAGTACCTCACCACCATTCGCGAGTAGAGCCTTAAAACAGCTGCCAGCGCTTTACAGACAAGCGCCAGCAGCTATTTTTTTGATAGTCTTTCATCCCGGCCGGCAATGACCCTGCTGCCGGCTGCCATGCCGCTGCGGCGTATCCTGCCCCTTGGGAGAGCCGCTCATGAGCCAGAAGATTCCCGCCACCCGCATCCGCGTCCAGCGCGCCTACCAGCCGCCCTCGCCCGACGACGGCGCGCGCATCCTGGTCGAGCGCCTGTGGCCGCGCGGCGTGCGCAAGCAAGCCCTGGCCCTGACCGCCTGGGACAAGGCGCTGGCGCCCAGCACCGCGCTGCGCCAGTGGTACGGCCACGAAGCTTCGCGCTGGGACGAGTTCCGCCAGCGCTATGCGGCCGAGCTGCGCCAGCAGCCCGAAGCCTTCGAGGCCCTGCGCCAGCGCGCCCGCGACGGCGTGGTCACGCTGATCTATTCATCCCACACCGAGACGCTGAACAACGCCGTGGCGCTGCGCGAGTTCCTGCTCGACCCGGCGCGCCTGGCGGCCGGCGCCTGACGTCCCTGTCCGTTTTGCCTGGAACCCCCGCGATGAGCCAACGACTGAACTATCAGAAAGCCTCCCCGGATGGCCTGGCCGCCATGCTGGGGCTGGAGCAGCACGCCCGCCGCAGCGGACTGGAGCATTCGCTGCTGGAGCTGGTCAAGACCCGCGTGTCGCAGATCAACGGCTGCGCCTATTGCCTGGACATGCACACCAAGGACGCGCGTGCCGCCGGCGAAACCGAGCAGCGCCTGTACCTGCTGCCGGCCTGGCGCGAGACCGGCCTCTACACCCCGCGCGAGCGCGCGGCCCTGGCCTGGGCCGAGGCCGTGACGCGGCTGACCGACCAGCACGTGCCGGACGCCGTGTACGACGAGGCGCGCCGCCACTTCGATGAAAAAGCCCTGGTCGATCTGACGCTGGCGGTGATCGCCATCAATGGCTGGAACCGCCTGTCCATCGCCTTCCAGGTCGAAGCCGGCAGCTACCAGCCACCCAAGGCCCGGCCCTGACGCCCCATCCCGACCCGAAGGAGGAACACCCCATGGACCACGCGCTCTACCCCGCCTCCAGCGCCGACATCGCCCGCAAGCGGCGCGAGCTGGCCCCCGCCCAGCTGGAGGCCTTCCGCGCCTTCAGCGCCGCCTGCTTTGCCGACGGCGCCCTGCCCGGCAGGATCAAGCAGCTCATCGCGGTGGCGGTGGCGCACACCACGCAGTGCCCCTACTGCATCCGCAACCACACCGAGACCGCGCTCAAGGCCGGCGCCAGCGAGGCCGAGATCATGGAAACCATCTGGGTGGCCGCCGAGATGCGTGCCGGCGGCGCCTACGCCCACTCGGCGCTGGCCATCGACGCCATGGCGGCGCATGCGCAGCGCAACGCCGGCGGCTGACACATCAGCCCAGCCACCACAGCAGCGCGCTGATGCTGAAAAACGACGCCACCGTGGTGCCCAGCAGCGCGGCGGCGGCCAGGCCTTCCTCGCCAAAGCGGCCGGCCAGGATCGGGTAGATGCCGAACATCGGACAGGCGGTGGCCAGCACCACGCCCTTTTTCAGCGCCGGATCGGCCAGCGGCGCGCCCAGCGCCGCCAGCAGCGCCAGCGCGCCCACGGTCAGCAGCGGGTGCACCAGCAGCTTGCCGGCAGCGATGCGCGCCACGGTGCGGCCCATGCCGGCCAGCCGCAGCCCGGCCAGCGAGCCGCCAATGACGAACAGCGACAGCGCCGCGCTGGACTGCGCCAGCAGGCCCACGGTGCGCTCCACCGGCTGCGGCAGCCGCAGCCCCAGCAAGGACGCCGCCAGGCCAACGGCCAACCCCAGCACCAGCGGGTTGCGCCACAGCCCCACCGCCACGCCGCGCAGCACGCCGCGCCAGTGACCGCCACCACCGGCGCTGTCGGCCAGCGCCAGCAGCAGCGGAATCAGCAGCAGGTTCTCCACCAGCATGTTCATGCCCAGGATCACCCCGGCCGCCGGAGCGCCCAGCACCAGCAGATTGATCGGATAGCCGACGAAGCCCGAATTGGGGCAGGTCATGCCCATGGCCTGCACCACGCCGGCCAGCGGCGCCTGGCGCGCCACGCGGCGCGTCCACAACAGGCCGAAACCGATCGTCGCCACGCCGCCGAGGGCGAACACGGCCATGTAGTGCCAGTCCAGGATGTCGGCCAGCGGCCGCTGGCCCACGGCGCTGAACAGCAGCGCCGGCAGCGCGATGTACAGCACGAATTGGCCCAACACCCGCATGTCGGCGCGCGCGAACAGGCCGGCGCGCGTGGCCAGCCAGCCCAGGGCGATGCACAGGTAGATGGGGCCGGTGATGGCCAGGATGTCGAGCAAGCGGTAACTCTCCCTCAGGCCGCTCGCGCGCGCAGCAGCGCATCGGCCCAGTCCTGCCAGCGGGCGCCCTGGTCGACCCCGTGGAACACGCCGGCGCGCGCCTGCTCGGCCACCCACTGCTGCTTGTCGGCGATGGCGGTGGTCATCAGCGGCTCAAAGCCGGCCTCCCGCACGGTGCGCGCCGATTCGCGCATTTCCTCAGCGCGGCGCTGACCGTGCTGCGCCACGCGCTGGAAGAAATAGGCGCCCTGCGCCGCCCAGTCGATGGACGGAAAGGTTTCCTGCAGCGTGGGCAGCACATGCTCTTCGACCCCGTAGGCGCGGGCGGCGGCATAGCTTTCGACCACCAGCGCCTCCAGGCCCTTGATCATCACGCTGCGGCACATCTTGATGGCGCTGGCCACGCCCAGTTGCTCGCTCACCGCCCGGGCGTCCATGCCCCAGCCGTTCAGGCGGGCGGCCAGCGCCGCCGCCTGCGCGCCGCCCAGCAACATCGGCACGCGGATGCCGCAGGGCGGCACCGAGGTTATCACCCCGGCCTCGACATAGAGCGCGCCGGCGCCGTCGATGAGCGCGGCGCACTGCCGCTTGGTGCCGGGCGAGGCGGAATTGAGGTCCAGAAACAGCGTGCCGGGCCGGATGTGGCGCGCCGCCTCCTCGGCCACGGCCAGCGTGCTGGAGGCGGTGACGGCCGAAATCACCAGCGCGCTGGCCGCGCACAGCGCCGCGGCCGAATCGTGCGCCTGCACGCCGGCCGCGGCCGCGTGGGCGCGCTCGGCCGCGCGGGTGTCGGCGCGGGCGAACTTCAGGTCCCAGGCGCCAACGGCGGCCACGCCGGGCTGGGCCTTCAGGCTGGCGCTGAAGATCTTGCCGACCTCACCGTAGCCGATGAGACCCAGGCGAATGCGTGATTCCATCCTGATTCGCTCCTCAAATCATAGCTGCTGACGCTGACCGCAATTGGCCTGGAGGCCGAAATCGGGCTCTACTCGCGAATGATGGTGGGGCACTCGATCAGTGCCGCACCGCCGGGGACGCCAAGGATTGGCAGAGGACGCTAAGAAAACCGATGGATCTTCTGGCTTTCTGCGTCCTCTGCGAAACCTCTGCGTCCTCTGCGTTCGGAGGTTGGCGGTTTCCAATAAGCCACCATTCAAAGCCTTGTCTTGCAGGCCATCACCATCATTCGCGAGTAGAGCCCGATTTGACCACTGACTACTGGCGCTCGATCCTGGCCGCCGCGATCACCTTGCCCCAGCGTTCGATGTCGCCCGCCAGCATGTCGGCGGCGTCCCTGGGCGTGCCCGGGTGCGGGTCGAGGTTGAGCGCCTCCAGCTTCTGGCGCACGCCGACGTCGGCCAGCGCGGCGTTGACGGCCTGGTTCAGCCGCTCGATCACCGCCGCCGGCGTGCCCACAGGCACCGCCAGGCCGTTCCACGAGGCGGCGTTCAGCCCCTTGACCCCGGCTTCCTGCGCCGTCGGCACGTCGGGCAGCACGCGCGATCGCTTGCTGCCGGTGACCGCCAGCGGGCGCAGCGCCTTGCCGCGGATCTGCGACAGCAGCGGGCTGAGGATGTCCAGCCCGGCCTGGATCTGATCGCCGCGGATGGCGTTGACGACATCCGGCGTGGCCTTGAACGGCACCACCTGCAAGTCCAGCCCGGCCGCGCTCTTGAACAGCTCGGCCGCCAGATGCTGCGTGGTGCCGATGTTGGGCGTGCCGATGTTCAGCTTGCCGGGGTTCTGGCGGGCGTAGGCCAGCAGGTCGGCCAGCGAGCCGAACGCCCCGCCCTCCTTGCCGACGATCACCAGATCGAATGTGGCGAGCGGCGCCACCGGAGCGAAAGTCTTGAGCGTGTCGTAAGGCAGCGACTTGAACAGCGCCTGACTGACGGCGGTGCCGCTGGAGATCAGCAGCAGCGTGTGGCCATCGGCCGCCGCGCCCGCCACCGCCTGCCCGGCCACCACGCCGCCGGCGCCGGGCTTGTTGTCGACCAGCACCGGCTGGCCCAGCGTGCGCGCCATGTGCTCGCCCACGGCGCGAGCCGTGATGTCGGCCGCGCCGCCGGGCGCGTTGGGCACGACGATGCGAACCGGCTTGGCCGGAAAGCCTTGCGCCCATGCCGGCGCCAGGGGCGCGGCCGCGGCCAGGATGGAAGACAGAATCAGACGGCGCCGCATCGGCATGTGACCCCCGAACAGTGGATGAATGGGAAAACCGCAGGCCAGTCTACCGGTTGTCGCCCGCCGGCGCCTGGGCGCGCATCCGCCGCCCGCAGCGCCACTTTGGGCGCCAGGGGTTTACCCTGATTCCTGCCGCAAGTCAGGAAACTGTAGCTGCAAACCCACGACCCGGCAGCGCCGGGAGCTATGAAACTGCTAGCGTGCTACAAATTTGCGATATAGTCAGGCCCACGCCCACCCGCGAACCAGAGGAGAAGCCTGACATGAGTTCCAAGGAAAACGCCGCCACCAGCCAGTTGCTGGCGCTGCTCGAGGCGCGCTACGCCATCCGTGTGCTGTGGGCCTTGCGCGACGGCCATCCCCAGACCTTCCGCCTGCTGCAAGACAGCGTGGGCGGCATCACCCCCAACACCCTCAACACCCGCCTGAAGGAACTGCGCGCCGCCGGCCTGGTGACGCACGGCTCGGACGGCTACAGCCTGACCCCCAGCGGCGCCGACCTGGTCAAGCGCCTGTCCGATCTGCAGGCCTTCGCCACCAAGTGGGTGGCCGCGCAGACCAAGAAAAAGTGACCCTCCGCGGCGCGGCGGCGGCGCTGGCCCCAGCCTGCCAACGGCAAGCCAGAACCCCTGATTTCGCTGGCCTGGCCTGCGCCAGCAGCTATACAAATCATAGTCAATCATGAGCACCGGACTACAAACCATCGACACCCAGCCGGGCACCGGCGCCGAAGCCCGCAAGGGCCAGACCGTGACCGTGCACTACACCGGCTGGCTGTATCAGAACGGCCAGCAGGGGGCCAAGTTCGACTCCAGCCGTGACCGCAACGACCCCTTCCGTTTCGCGCTTGGCGCCGGCATGGTGATCCGCGGCTGGGACGAAGGCGTGGCCGGCATGAAGGTGGGCGGCCAGCGCACCCTGATCATCCCGCCCGAGCTGGGCTACGGCGCCCGTGGCGCCGGCGGCGTGATCCCCCCCAACGCCACGCTGAAGTTCGACGTCGAGCTGCTCGCCGTCGCCGGCTGACGGCACCGCGTCGCCCCCCTGCAACGCCGCCTGCGGGCGGCCTTTTGCTTTTTGCCCCCGAAATCGGGGGTCCGGGGCACCAATAATCCGGCTTTCAGCGCATTTCCGTCCTTGAAAAGCCGGCGGCGGGATCCACATGAAAGCTGTTTGTTCCGCCTGATCGTCTTTTTCGACCACGCTTTTCGCATGTCCGACCACTCGCACACCCCCCCGCCGTTCGACCCTCCCCTGTCCCCCGAAGAGCTGGAGGCGGCCGCCGCCGCCAACGAAGCCGATGCCGCCGCCACGCGTGAGCAAGCGCTGGCCGAGCTGGACAGCCTGAAGACGCAGGTCGCGGCGCTCACCGAACAGACCCTGCGCGCCCATGCCGAGGCGCAAAACGCGCGCCGCCGCGCCGACGAGGAAATCGCCAAGATCCGCAAGTTCGCCGTCGAATCCTTCGCCGAAAGCCTGCTGCCCGTGCTCGACAGCCTGGAAGCGGGCCTGAAGATCGACAACGCCAGCGCCGAGCAGCTGCGCGAAGGCACCGAAGCCACGCTGCGCCAGCTGCTCAGCGTGCTGGAGCGCAACAAGGTGGTCGAGGTCAACCCGGCGCCCGGCGCCCGCTTCGACCCCGCCCAGCAGCAGGCCATCAGCATGGTGCCGGCCCAGCAGGACGCGGGCACCGTGGTCATGGTGCTGCAAAAGGGCTACACCATCGCCGAGCGCGTGCTGCGGCCGGCGCTGGTGACCGTGGCGCAATGAAAACATCACCCGGCGCCCTCCCCTGAGCCGCCGGGCCTGGGTGGTCACGCTTGAATTTCCGGCGCCTGCCCCGCACCTTGACAGCAACTGAATTCACATCCATTCGCGGAGAACAATCATGGCAAAAATCATCGGCATCGACCTGGGCACCACCAATAGCTGCGTGTCCATCATGGAAGGCAACTCGACCCGGGTGATCGAGAACGCCGAGGGCGCGCGCACCACGCCGTCCATCGTGGCCTACCAGGAAGACGGCGAAGTGCTGGTCGGCGCCTCGGCCAAGCGCCAGGCCGTCACCAACCCGCGCAACACCATCTACGCCGCCAAGCGCCTGATCGGGCGCAAGTTCGACGAAAAAGAAGTGCAGAAGGACATCGACCTGATGCCCTTCAAGATCGTCAAGGCCGACAACGGCGACGCCTGGGTCGAGGTGCGCGACCAGAAGCTGGCGCCGCCGCAGATCAGCGCCGAGGTGCTGCGCAAGATGAAGAAGACCGCCGAGGACTACCTGGGCGAGCCCGTGACCGAGGCCGTCATCACCGTGCCGGCCTACTTCAACGACGCCCAGCGCCAGGCCACCAAGGACGCTGGCCGCATCGCCGGCCTGGAAGTCAAGCGCATCATCAACGAGCCCACCGCTGCCGCCCTGGCCTTTGGCCTGGACAAGCAGGAAAAGGGCGACCGCAAGATCGCCGTGTATGACCTGGGCGGCGGCACCTTCGACGTCTCCATCATCGAGATCGCCGACGTCGACGGCGAGAAGCAGTTCGAAGTGCTGGCCACCAACGGCGACACCTTCCTGGGCGGCGAGGACTTCGACCAGCGCATCATCGACTACGTCATCGGCGAGTTCAAGAAGGAACAAGGCGTCGACCTCAAGGCCGACGTGCTGGCCCTGCAGCGCCTGAAGGAAGCGGCCGAGAAGGCCAAGATCGAGCTGTCCTCCACCGCCTCGACCGACATCAACCTGCCCTATATCACGGCCGACGCCTCGGGCCCCAAGCACCTGAACATCAAGCTCACGCGCGCCAAGCTCGAAGCCCTGGTCGAGGACCTGATCGAGCGCTCCATCGCGCCCTGCCGCACCGCCATCAAGGACGCCGGCATCGCCGTCGGCGACATCCACGACGTGATCCTGGTGGGCGGCATGACGCGCATGCCCAAGGTGCAGGACAAGGTGAAGGAATTCTTCGGCAAGGAGCCGCGCAAGGACGTCAACCCCGACGAGGCGGTGGCTGTTGGAGCGGCCATCCAGGGCCAGGTGCTGTCGGGTGACCGCAAGGACGTGCTGCTGCTGGACGTGACGCCGCTGTCGCTGGGCATCGAGACCCTGGGCGGTGTCATGACCAAGATGATCACCAAGAACACCACCATCCCGACCAAGTTCGCGCAGACCTTCTCCACCGCTGACGACAACCAGCCGGCCGTGACCATCAAGGTCTACCAGGGCGAGCGCGAACTGGCCAGTGGCAACAAGGCGCTGGGCGAATTCAACCTGGAGGGCATCCCGCCGGCGCCGCGCGGCCTGCCGCAGATCGAGGTCACCTTCGACATCGACGCCAACGGCATCCTGCACGTGAGCGCCAAGGACAAGGGCACGGGCAAGGAAAACAAGATCACCATCAAGGCCAACTCGGGCCTGTCCGAGGCCGAGATCCAGCAGATGGTGAAGGACGCCGAGCTCAACGCCGCCGAGGATCACAAGAAAGTCGAACTGGTGCAGGCGCGCAACCAGGGCGATGCCATGGTGCACAGCGTGCGCAAGTCGCTGGGCGAGCACGGCGACAAGCTGGACGCTGGCGAGAAAGACAAGATCGAGGCCGCCATCAAGGCGCTGGAAGAAGCCATCAAGGGCGACGACAAGGCCGACATCGAGGGCAAGACCGAAGCGCTCATGACCGCCAGCCAGAAACTGGGCGAGAAGATGTACGCCGATGCGGCGGCCGCCGCCCAGGCCGCTGGAGCGGGTGCTGGCGCCGCACCGGGCGCGCAGCAGGCCGGCGCCGCCCCGGCCGATGACAACGTGGTCGACGCCGAGGTCAAGGAAGTCAAGAAAGAGGGCTGAGCGTTCGTCGTTGAGCGTTGAGCGTGCGCAATTTCCGTGAACTGACGGCCTGGCAGATCGCTTTTGATCTTGCCAGGCTGATCTATCGACACACGGACGCGCTACCCAGATCAGAGGAATTCGGGCTCAAGGCGCAGATGCGGCGAGCCGCCATTTCCATTCCGTCCAACTTGGCGGAAGGGGCCGGCAGGTCGACCCGCAAGGATTTCTTCAACTTCGTCACCATAGCGCGCGGCTCGCTCAACGAGTTGCAAACCCAGGTTCTGTTGTCCGCGGAACTTGGGTTTCTGTCTTCAGCGGACGTCAATCATTTGCAAACGGTCATCGATCGGCTCTATGCGCTGCTCAACGGGCTGCGCAACTCGCTCAACGCCGAACGCTGAACGCTCAACCTGCCATGGCCAAGCGCGACTACTACGAAGTCCTGGGCGTCCCCAAGAACGCCGGCGACGATGAGATCAAGAAGGCTTATCGCAAGCTGGCGATGAAGTACCACCCGGACCGCAACCAGGGTGATGCCGCCGCCACCGCCGAAGGCAAGTTCAAGGAGGTCAAGGAAGCCTACGAGATGCTGTCCGACCCGCAGAAAAAGGCCGCCTACGACCAGTACGGCCATGCGGGTGTCGACCCCAACATGCGCGGCGCCGGCCCCGAGGGCTTTGGTGGCTTTGCCGAGACCTTCGGCGACATCTTCGGCGACATCTTCGGCGCTGGCGGACGCGGCGGCGCGCGCGGCGGCCGGCAGGTGTATCGCGGCGCCGACCTCAGCTACGCCATGGAGGTCACGCTGGAAGAAGCCGCCACCGGCAAGGAAGCGCAGATCCGCATCCCCAGCTGGGACGACTGCGCCAGCTGCCACGGCTCGGGCGCCAAGGCCGGCACCAGCGCCAGCACCTGCGCCACCTGCCACGGCCAGGGCGTGGTGCAGATGCGCCAGGGCTTCTTCAGCGTGCAGCAGACCTGCCCGCACTGCCGCGGCAGCGGCAAGATCATCAAGGAACCCTGCACCAGCTGCCACGGCCAGGGCAAGGTCAAGAACCAGAAGACGCTGGAGGTGAAGATCCCCGCCGGCATCGACGACGGCATGCGCATCCGCTCGGCCGGCAACGGCGAACCGGGCACCAATGGCGGCCCGCCGGGCGACCTGTTCATCGAGATCCGCCTGAAGAAGCACGACATTTTCGAGCGCGACGGCGACGACCTGCACTGCGTGGTGCCGATCGGCTTTGCCGCCGCCGCCCTGGGCGGCGAGATCGAAGTGCCCACCCTCAGCGGCAAGGCCGCCATCGACATCCCCGAAGGCACCCAGGCCGGCAAGCAGTTTCGCCTGCGCGGCAAGGGCATCAAGGGCGTGCGTTCGTCCTACCCGGGCGATCTGTACTGCCACATCAGCATCGAGACGCCGGTCAAGCTGACCGAGCACCAGCGCAAGCTGCTGAAGGAATTCGACGAATCGCTGAAAAAAGGCGGCGCCAAGCACTCGCCCGGCACCGAAAGCTGGACCGACCGCCTGAAGAATTTCTTTGGCGCCTGAGGCTGCGATCAGGCCGCCGCCGACCCGGGACGGCACTTAAGACAGCCTTCAGTTGCCGCCGCCACACTCGGCGGCCATGTCGACATCGATCGCGCAGGTAGTTGCCCGGCCTGTTGCCGCGGCAGCGGCACAGCGCAAGGCCTGGGGCCAGCGGCGCCAGATTCAGCCCTCCACCGCCGTTTTGCTGGTGGCGCTGTGGACTGCCAGCATCGCCAACCTGCCGTTGTGGCAGGCCTTGTACGCCCTGCCCGAGCTGGCCGATGGCCGGGGACTGGCGTTCCGTGTCACCTTCTGCATCGTGCTGGCGGCGCTGCACGTGCTGCTGCTGAGCCTGCTGGCGTGGCGGCACACGCTCAAGCCGGTGCTCACCCTGTTTCTGCTGGCCGCCGCGGGCGGCGCGTATTTCATGTTCAGCTACGGCGTGGTGATCGACCGCAGCATGATGCTCAACGTGCTGCTGACCGACGGCGCCGAAGCGCGCGAACTGCTCAGCTTGCGCCTGCTGGCGGCGCTGACGGTGCTGGGCGTGCTGCCCGCGGCCGTGCTGTGGCGCACCCGCATCGCCTGGCCCAGCGCGGCCCGCCAGCTGCGCCAGAACGCTATTGTGTTTGTAGCTGCCAGCGCGGTTGCGGCGGGCGGCGCAGGCTTGTTCTTCCAGGATCTGGCGGCCACCATGCGCAACCACACGCAGCTGCGCTATCTGATCAATCCGCTGAATTCGTTCTACGCCCTGGCCATCGTCGGCCGTCAGCCCATCCAGCGCAACGGCGCCGCCGTGCTGCCGCTGGCCGAGGACGCGCGGCTGCCCGCGCTGGCCACCGGCGCCCGGCCGCCGCTGGTGGTGCTGGTGCTGGGCGAGACCGCGCGCGCCGACCACCTGGGCCTGAACGGATACGCACGCGACACCACGCCGCGCCTGGCGCGCGAGGACGTGGTCAGCCTGCGCAACGTGTGGTCCTGCGGCACCAACACCGCCGCCTCGGTGCCCTGCATGTTCTCCAACCTGGGCCGCGAAGCCTTCGAGGACCGTCAGGCCAATACCGAGGGCTTGGCCGACGTGCTGCAGCGCGCCGGCTATGCCGTGCTGTGGCTGGACAACCAGGCCGGTGGCTGCAAAGGGGTGTGCGACCGCGTGCCGCGCGTCGATCACGTCCAGCTGCGCAAGCCGGGCCCGCTGTGCCGCAACGATGAATGCTACGACGAAGTCATGCTGCAAGACCTGGACGAGCGCATCGCCCGGCTGCCGGCCGAGCGGCGCGCGCGTGGCGTGGTGGTGTTCATGCACCAGATGGGCAGCCACGGGCCGGCCTATTACAAGCGCACGCCGGCGCAGTTCAAGCCGTTCACCCCCGAATGCACCACCAACGCGCTGCAACAGTGCGCGCGCCAGGAGGTCGTCAACGCCTACGACAACAGCATTGCCTATACGGACCGCTTCCTGGCCTCGGCCATCGACTGGCTGCGCGGCCACGAGCGGCAATGGGCGCCGGCGCTGCTGTATGTGTCGGACCACGGCGAATCGCTGGGCGAAAACAACCTCTACCTGCACGGCCTGCCCTACCGCTTTGCGCCGGACGCGCAAAAGCACGTGCCCTGGATCAGTTGGTTCTCGCGCCCATTCGAGCGCCAAAGCGGCTTGGCCAGCGCCTGCCTGAAGGCCAAGGCCGGGCAGCGTCTGTCGCACGACAACTACTTCCACAGCGTGCTGGGTTTGCTGGATGTGCAGACCCGGGTGTACGACGCGGGCCGCGACATCCACGCCGACTGCCGCACGCCGGCCTGACATCGCGCATGGCCCGTCGGCCACTGGCAATTTTCTGATCAAATCAGCCGTTGGCGGTCTGCTGGTAAGCGCCAGCAGCTATTCAAACGATAGCAATCAGAGAAACCGGTCAAGCAGCTTTCGACTGTAGCGGTCCATGGCCATCAGGTCGCGGATCAGGTATTGCACGCCATGGGCGTCGTTGACGATCAGCAGGCCCGGGCCCAGGCGGCGGATGTCTTCCTCGCCCTTGAGCACGAAGCGGGTCGGCCCGCGATCGGTGTCCACGTCCCAGGTGCTGGGGGTGACGAAACTGCTCACGCCCTTGACGCGCAGCAGGCGCGGCATGAATTCACGCTGCTCCAGCGCCTCGGCCAGCAGAGCGCGACGGGCGTCGTCCAGCGCGGCCAGGCGCGGCACCCAGGCCAGTTCGTGTCCATCGCCATCCACCAGGCTGATGCCCTCGTCCGGCGCACCGATCGGAAACGCCCGCACGGCGACGACGCCGACGTGTTCGCGCCCCGCCGCGTCGGTCAGCACCAGATGGCCAAAGGCGTCGCGGCGCAGGTCAAAGTCGGGCGCGGTCATGGGCGGGGCTCCTGGCGCGGCGCGGCCGCGGTGTCGGTGTCATCGCCGCGGTGCAGGGGCGCGCCGGCCATCGCCGACGTGGGAGGGTCGGCGGCCAGTACCGCCTCGTCGACCTCCAGCATGCGGTCGCGCTCGGCCTTTTCCTGGCGCGCCTGCGCCTCGTACAGACGCCAGTAGGCTCCCCGCCTGGCCAGCAGGACTTCGTGCGTGCCCTCCTCGACCTTCACGCCCTTGTCCATCACCACCAGCCGGTCGGCCTTGCGCAGCGTGGACAGGCGGTGGGCGATGGCGATCGTGGTGCGCCCGCGCACCAGGTTGTCCAGCGCTTTCTGGATCTCGCGCTCGGTCTCGGTGTCGACCGAGGCCGTGGCCTCGTCGAGGATCAGGATGCGCGGGTCGATCAGCAGCGCGCGCGCGATGCTGATGCGCTGGCGTTCGCCGCCCGACAGGCCCTGGCCGCGCTCGCCCACCAGCGAGTCGTAGCCCTGCGGCAGGCGCAGGATGAACTCGTGCGCGTGCGCGGCGCGCGCGGCGGCCACGATCTCCTCGCGCGTGGCGTCGGGCTTGCCGTAGGCGATGTTCTCGGCGATGGTGCCGAAGAACAGGTAGGGCTCCTGCAGCACCAGACCGATGTGGCGCCGCCAGTCGGCCACCCGCACCTGGCGCAGGTCGACACCATCGACCTCGATGGCGCCCTCGGTGACGTCGTAGAAGCGACAGATCAGATTGACCAGGGTGCTCTTGCCCGAGCCGCTGTGGCCGACCAGGCCGATCATCTCGCCCGGCTCGATGTGCAGGTGCAGGCCGCGCAGGACCGACCGGTTGCCATAGCGCAGCGCGGCGTCGCGGATGTCGATGCGGCCCTGCACGCGCGGCAGCGGCACCGGGTTTTTCGGCTCGGGCACGCTGGAGACATGATCCAGGATCTCGAAGATGCGCTTGGTGGCCGACGCCGCCTTCTGCGTCACCGAGACGATGCGGCTCATCGAGTCGAGCCGGGTGTAGAAGCGCCCGATGTAGGCCAGGAACGCCGTCAACACACCCACCGTGACGCGCTGCTGGCTGACCAGCCAGATGCCGGCCGCCCAGACGATCAGCAGGCCGATCTCGGTCAACAGCGTCACCGTGGGCGAAAACAGCGACCACAGCTTGTTCAGCCGGTCATTGACCGCCAGGTTGTGGCGATTGGCGTCGCGAAAACGCCCCGCCTCGCGATCTTCCTGAGCGAAGGCCTTGACCACGCGGATGCCCGGAATGGTGTCGGCCAGCACGTTGGTGACCTCGGACCACACGCGATCGATCTTCTCGAAGCCGGTGCGCAGGCGGTCGCGCACCACATGGATCAGCCAGGCGATGATGGGCAGCGGCACCAGGGTCACCAGCGCCAAAGTGGGGTCAATGGAGAACAGGATCGCCGCCGTCATGGCGATCATCAGCACGTCGGTGGCGAAATCCAGCAGGTGCAGCGACAGGAAGATGTTGATGCGGTCGGTTTCGGAGCCGATGCGCGCCATCAGATCGCCCGTGCGCCGGCCACCGAAATATTCAAGTGAAAGTTTCAGCAGGTGTTCGTAAGTGATGGTGCGCAGGTCGGCGCCGATGCGCTCGGACACCAGCGCCAGGATGTAGGTCTTGGCCCAGCCCAGGCCCCAGGCCAGCAGGGCCGAGCCCAGCAGGCCCGACAGCAGCAGCGCCACGTAGCCGGTGTCGATCTGCTGGCCGCTCTGGAACGGGATCAGCACCTTGTCCATCAGGGGCATGGTCAGGTAGGGCGGCACCAGGGTGGCGGCGGTGGCCGCCAACATCAGCAAAAAGCCGGCCAGCAGCTGCCACTGGTAGGGCCGCGCGAAGCGCCACAGGCGCAGCAGCGTCCAGGTGGACGGCGGCTTGTCGGGCTCCCCGCTGTCCTCTTCCTCGGTCACGCCCCCGGCGATGGGGGCCGCCTCCTCGGCTGGCGGGGACGGCCCGCCCGCCAGCGCCTGCGCGGCGCGCTCGAACAGGCCCAGAAAGCGCAGCGCCGCCGGGTTGTGCCCCAGCGTGTAGCGCCACACGGCCAGTCGGCCCTGCGCGTCGCGCAGCTCCAGCGCGCCCACCCCCGCATGGTCGTGATGCGTCAGCGCCAAGCCCGGCCGCAAGTCCCAGGCCTGCCAGCCGGTTGCATCCGGAAACCGCGTGACAAGCCGTTGATCTGTAATGAGAATCACGCCACTGCCAAAGCGCAGCTGGCGCGTCAGGTCAACGTCCAGCACGCCCAGCACGTTTTCTGTGGGTCGCAGGGGCGCTCCCTCGCCCATGGCAGGCGCGGTTTCACCGGCGACGGCGGGAAACCGAGGATCAGACAAGGTGGGTTCCGGCAAGGCAGCCCTTCTGACAGCAACGAATCACGGAAAGCGAGCGCACGGCTCTATGAGGCGAATCGATCAACACGAACATGGCTCGGCAAGCGGTGGCGGATTGTATGCCCCCACCTCCCAGGTGGTGGCCGACGACGCCCCGGCGTGCGCGGCGCAGCCCGAACGCCGCTTTGCCGACATCGTCATCCGCCGCATGACCCATCTGCGCGGCCCCAACATCTGGACCTACCGCGCGGTGATCGAGGCCATCGTCGACATCGGCGAACTGGAGGACTATCCCTCCAACGCCCTGCCCGGCTTCTATGACCGGCTGACGGCCTGGCTCCCCGGCCTGATTGAGCACCGCTGCAGCGTCGGCCGCCGCGGCGGCTTTCTGATGCGACTGCGCGACGGCACCTGGCCGGGCCACATCCTGGAACACGTGGCGCTGGAGCTGCAAACCCAGGCCGGCATGAAAACCGGCTTCGGCAAGGCCCGCATGACGCACGAGCGCGGCGTGTACAAGGTCATCATCCGCACCCGTCACGAAGCCATCGGCAAGCTCGCCATCACTTCGGCGCGCGACCTGGTGATGGCGGCCATCAACAACCACCCCCATGACGTGACCGCCACCATTGCCCGGCTGACCGAAATGGTCGACCGCCTGTGCCTGGGGCCCAGCACCGCCTGCATCGTCGACGCGGCCGTCGAACGCGGCATCCCGACCATCCGGCTGAACGACGGCAACCTGGTGCAGCTGGGCCACAGCGCGGCGCAACACCGCATCTGGACCGCCGAGACCGACCGCACCAGCGCCATCGCCGAAGGCATCGCCAGCGACAAGGACCTGACCAAGCAGCTGCTGGCGGCCGCCGGCGTGCCGGTGCCCGAGGGCCGTGCCGTGGCCAGCGCCGAAGACGCCTGGGACGCCGCCGAGGACATCGGCCTGCCGGTGGCGGTCAAGCCGTCGGACGGCAACCATGCGCGCGGCGTGTCGCTCAACCTGAAGACGCGCGACGAAGTCATGAGCGCCTTCACCGCCGCCCAGCAGGAAGGCTCCGAGGTGCTGGTCGAGCGCTTCATCCCGGGCCAGGAACACCGGCTGCTGGTGGTCGGCGGCAAGGTCGTGGCCGCCACGCGCGGCGAGATCATCCGCGTCAGTGGCGACGGCCGCTCCAGCATCGGCCAGCTGATCGACGCCCATGTCAACACCGACCCGCGCCGCGGCGTCGAGGAACACCTGCCGCTGGAAACCCTGCGCCACGATGACCCGGTGCTGCTGCTGCTGCTGCAGCGCCAGGGTCTGGCCATCGACAGTGTGCTGCCTCGCGGTGAATCGGCCGTGGTGCAGCGCACCGGCAACATGTCGATCGACGTCACCGGACAAGTGCACCCCGACGTGGCCGAGCTGGTCGCGCTGGCGACACGGGTGGTCGGGCTGGACATCGCCGGCATCGACCTGGTGGCCGAGGACATCGGCCAACCGCTGGCCGCGCAGGGCGGCGCCATCGTCGAGGTCAACGCCGGGCCCGGCCTCTTGATGCACCTCAAGCCCGCGATCGGCCGCGCCCAGCCGGTGGGCGACGCCATCGTCAACCACCTGTTCCCGGCCGGCGCAACGGGTCGCGTGCCGATCGTCGGCGTGCTCAGCGACGGCGAAAGCGCGCTGGCCGCACGGCTGATCGCCGCCCTGATGCAGTGGCACGGCCTGCATACCGCGTTGGCCTGCCGCGACGGTCTGTTCCTGGGCCCGCGCCAGCTGGCCACCGGCAGTGCGCTGGGCTATGCCATCGGCGAGCGCATGCTGATCAACCGCACCGTGCAGGCGGCCGTGTTCGAAACCTCGCCGCGCGATATCCTGTCCGAGGGTCTGCCCTACGACCGCTGCCAGGTCGGCGTGGTCATGCACATGCCCGGCCCCGAGGGCCTGGAAGACCTGTACGTCACCGAGGCCGATCAGCTGCCCGGCATCGTGCGCACGCAGGTCGACGTGGTGCTGCCCGAAGGCGCGGCGGTGCTGAACGCCGATGACGCCGAGGTGCTGGCGCTGGCCGACTACTCGGACGGCGAAGTGCTGCTCTACAGCCTGGACCCGGCCGGTCCGGCGCTGACGGCACACCGGGCGCGCAAGGGCCGTGCCGCCTTCGCGCGCGGCGACCACATCCTGCTGGCGCAGGGCGCCGAAGAAATCCCGCTAGTGAACCTGTCGGCGCCCGAATTTTCCGCCATCACCCAGGAGCCCCCCGAGGACGTGCGCCCCTACGTACTGGCCGCCGTGGCGGCCGCCTGGTCGCTGGGCGTGCCGGTCGAACTGATCCGTGCAGGTTTGTTGCACTTTTGTGAAGCGACACCGGCCGGCGCTGTCCACTGAGCGCCCGGCTCAGCCGTTGCGTCATTCAGCCTACTTCTTCCAGGACCATCATGGAAATCACCCGCATTCGCGCGCTGCGCGGCCCCAACCTATGGAGCCGCCACACGGCCATCGAGGCCGTGGTCACCTGCGACGAAGCCGAGCGCGATCTGCACCGAAACCCCGCCTTTGAAAGGCAGCTGCGCGAGCTGTTCCCGGACGTGGGAACACTGCAAGCCAATCAACCCGGCAAGCTCAGCACGCCCATGTCCATGGCCCACGCCCTAGAGCTGGTGACCCTGGCCCTGCAGGCGCAGGCTGGCTGCCCAGTCACCTTCAGCCGCACCACCCCGACCGAGATCGAGGGCACCTTCCAGGTCGCGGTGCAATACACCGAGGAAGCCGTGGGCCGGCTGGCCTTCGAGAAGGCCCAGCTGCTGTGCCGCGCCGCCGCCGAAGGCGGTTCGTTCGATCTCGCCGCCACGCTCGCCGAGTTGCGCGAACTGGACGAGGACGAGCGCCTGGGCCCGTCGACGGGCGCCATCGTTGACGCCGCCGTGCGGCGTGGCATTCCCTTCCGGCGCCTGACACGCGGCAGCCTGGTGCAGCTGGGCTGGGGCAGTCGCCAGCGCCGCATCCAGGCGGCCGAGGTGGACGGCACCAGCGCCATCGCCGAATCCATTGCCCAGGACAAGGACCTGACCAAGAAGCTGCTGCACGCCGCCGGCGTGCCGGTGCCGCTGGGGCGCCCCGTGACCGACCTGGAAGACGCCTGGGCCGCCGCGCAGGAGATCGGCCTGCCCGTGGTGGTCAAGCCGCAGGACGGCAACCAGGGCAAGGGCGTCACCGTCGGCATCGTGGACCGCGAGCATTTCGACATCGCCTACCGCGCCGCCGCCGACTACGGCACCGTGATGGTCGAGCGCTACCTGCCGGGCCACGACTTCCGGTTGCTGGTGGTCGGCAACAAGCTGGTGGCGGCGGCGCGGCGCGATCCGCCACTGGTCATCGGCGACGGCGAGCACACGGTGCGCCAGCTGGTGGCCGAGGTCAACAAGGACCCGCGCCGCGGTGAGGGCCACGGCACCTCGCTGACCAAGATCCGCATCGACGCCATTGCCGAGGCCCGCCTGACCGCGCAGGGCCTGACGCCCGACAGCGTGCCCGCCAAGGGCCAGCGCGTGGTGATGCGCAACAACGCCAACCTGTCCACCGGTGGCACCGCCACCGACGTCACCGACAGCGTGCACCCGCAGGTGGCCGCGCGCGCCATCGAGGCCGCCCAGACTGTGGGCCTGGACATCTGCGGCGTCGACGTGGTGTGCGAGACCGTGATCAAGCCGTTGGAAGAGCAGAACGGCGGCATCGTCGAGGTCAACGCCGCGCCGGGCCTGCGCATGCACCTGACGCCCTCCTTCGGCAAGGGCCGCGACGTCGGCCAGGCGGTGATCGACCACATGTACCCCGATGGCGGCAACGGTCGCATCCCGGTCATCGCCGTCACCGGCACCAATGGCAAGACCACCACCGTGCGCCTGGCGGCGCACTTGCTCAAGACCAGCGGCCTGCGCGTGGGCATGACCAATACCGACGGCGTGTACGTCAATGGCCGCCAGATCGATTCCGGCGACTGCTCCGGCCCGCGCAGCGCGCGCAACGTGCTGGCGCACCCGGACGTCGACGCCGCCGTGCTGGAAACCGCGCGCGGCGGCCTGCTGCGCGAGGGCTTGGCCTTCGACCAGTGCGATGTGGCCGTGGTCACCAACATGGGCGGCGGCGACCACCTGGGGCTGAACTACATCACCACGCTGGAAGACCTGAAGGTGCTCAAGCGCGTGATCGTGCTCAACGTGGCACCCACCGGCACCGCGGTGCTCAACGCCGCCGACCCGGCGGTGGTTGCCATGGCGCCGCACTGCCCCGGCCACATCACCTTCTTTGCCCAGGACGGCCAGAATCCGGTCATCGCCACGCACCGGGCACAGGGCAAGCGCGTCGTGTTCGTCGACGGCGGAGACATCGTCTGCGCCGAAGGCCACGCCGTCCGGCGCCTGCCGCTGGCCCGCGTGCCGCTCACGCGCAAGGGGCAGATCGGCTTCCAGATCGAGAACTGCATGGCCTCGGTGGCGGCAGCCTGGGCCGTGGGCGTGTCCTGGGAAGCGATCCAGAAAGGACTGGCCAGCTTCATCAGCGACTTGCACGGCGTGCCGGGCCGCTTCAACGTGTTCGACTACCGCGGCGCCACCGTGATCGCCGACTACGGCCACAACCCGGATGCCATCGCGGCCCTGGTGGCGGGGGTCGGCAACATGGCCGCGCAAAAGCGTTCGGTGGTCATCAGCGGCGCCGGTGACCGGCGCGACGAGGACATCCGAGGGCAGACGCGCCTGCTGGGCGCCGCCTTCGACGAGGTCATCCTCTACCAGGATGCCTGCCAGCGCGGCCGCCAGGACGGCGAGGTGCTGGCCCTGCTGCGCCAGGGCCTGGAAGGCGCCACGCGCACCCGCCACGTGGAAGAAATCCACGGCGAGTTCAAGGCCATCGACCACGCGCTCGAACGACTGAATACCGGCGATCTGTGCCTGATCCTGATCGACCAGGTGGAAGAAGCGCTGGCCCACATCCAGCGGCGCGTTGCCGAAGCCAGTCCGGCGCCGCAGCCCGCAGCGCCGCGCAGGGCGGCCAGCGCGCGCAAACCCCGGCGTGCCAAGCCAGCGGGCACGGTACTGGCGCTGGGCCTGCGACTCTGACCGCCTCTGCAGCGGCCCGTTGCCTGGCACACCTATAAGGCACGACGCAAAAAACCCGGCGATGCCGGGTTTTTTTGCGTCGTGCGTCAGCGAATGGGGGCTCAGAGCGCCAGCCGCTGCCGCGCCTGCTGATACTCGCGCTTCAAGCGGGCGACCAGTTCGGCCGTGGGCAGCACCTCGCGGATGGCGCCGATGCCCTGGCCACAGCCCCAGATGTCCTTCCAGGCCTTGGCCGCGCCGCCACCGCCGAAGTTCATCTTGCTGGGGTCGCTCTGCGGCAGGTTGTCCGGGTCCATGCCGGCATTGCGGATGCTGCCCTTGAGGTAGTTGCCCAGAACGCCGGTATAGAAGTTGCTGTAGACGATGTCGTCGGAGTCGCAGTCGACGATCATCTGCTTGTAGGCATCCACCGCGCGCGCCTCCTCGGTGGCGATGAAGGCCGAGCCGATGTAGGCGAAGTCGGCCCCCATGGCCTGCGCCGCCAGGATGGCCCCGCCCGAGGCGATGGCGCCCGACAGCGCCAGCGGGCCGTCGAACCACTGACGGATTTCCTGCACCATGGCAAACGGGCTCTTGGCGCTGGCGTGCCCGCCCGCGCCCGCCGCCACCGGGATCAGCCCGTCGGCGCCCTTTTCGATCGCCTTGTGGGCAAACACGTTGTTGATGACGTCGTGCAGCACCACGCCGCCCCAGGCATGCACCGCCTGGTTGACGTCCTCGCGCGCGCCCAGGCTGGTGATGACGATGGGCACCTTGTACTTGGCGCAGACCTGCATGTCGTGCTCCAGGCGGTCGTTGCTCTTGTGCACGATCTGGTTGATGGCAAAGGGGGCGGCCGGGTTGTCCGGGTGGGCCCGGTCCCACGCCGCCAGCGCCTCTGTGATCTCGGCCAGCCATTCCTCCAGCTGCGCCGCTGGCCGGGCGTTGAGCGCCGGCATCGAGCCGACCACGCCCGAGGTGCACTGGGCGATCACCAGCTTGGGGTTGCTGATGATGAACAGGGGCGAGCCGATCACCGGGAACTTCAGGCCTTGCAGGACAGGAGGCAGTCGGGACATGTTGAACCTTTGGAAATTCGAATAAGGGTTGAATACGCCTCTGACGCTTGTCCAGCAAGCGCCAACAGCTACTATTTAAATAGCAATCTCAGAAAGCATCGAGCGCCAGCGCCGTCACGCTGTCGGCGCCCTCGACAATGGCATCGCGCACGCCGGGCACACGGGTCAGGATGTGGTCGGCATAAAAGCGGGCAGTGGTGATCTTGGCCTTCATGAACGCCGGGTGCTGGCCGGCCGCCAGCTGCTGTTCGGCAGCGATCAGGGCGCGGCCAAGCTGCCAGCCGGCCACCAGGTTGCCCGCCAGCATCAGGTAGGGCACGCTGCCGGCGTAGGCGGCATTCGGGTTCTGCCGGGCCTGGCCGGCGATGAAATCAACCACGTCGATGAACGCCAGCCGAGCCGTCGCCAGTCGGCGCGCCACCGCCTTGGCCTCCTGGCTGCCGCTGGCCAGTTGTCGCTCGGTGGCCTCGATCTGCGCGGCGATCGCCTTGGCCGTCTGGCCACCGTCGCGCGCCGTCTTGCGGCCCACCAGGTCGTTGGCCTGGATGGCGGTCGTGCCCTCGTAGATGGTCAGGATCTTGGCGTCGCGGTAGTACTGCGCCGCGCCGGTCTCCTCGATGAAGCCCATGCCGCCATGCACCTGCACGCCCAGGTTGGTGACTTCCAGGCTCGTCTCGGTGCTGTAGCCCTTGACCAGCGGCACCAGGAATTCGTAGAAGGTCTGGTTCTGCCGGCGCGCCTCGGCGTCCGGGTGGTGGTGCGCGGCGTCGTAGGCCGCGGCGGCCGTGCTGGCCATCGCGCGGCAGCCCTCTGTGAGGGCGCGCATGGTCATCAGCATGCGGCGCACATCCGGGTGGTGAATGATGGTGGCCGCGCCGGCCACGCTGCCGTCGACCGGGCGGCTTTGCACGCGTTCGCTGGCGTACTGCACTGCCTTCTGGTAAGCGCGTTCGGCGATCGCGATGCCCTGCACGCCGACGGCGTAGCGCGCGGCGTTCATCATGATGAACATGTATTCGAGGCCGCGGTTTTCCTCGCCCACCAGGTAGCCGACGGCGCCGCCGTGGTCGCCGAACTGCAGCACCGCCGTGGGGCTGGCCTTGATGCCCATCTTGTGCTCGATGCTGACGCAGTAGACGTCGTTGCGCTCGCCCAGACCGCCGTCCGCATTGACCATGAACTTCGGCACCACGAACAAGCTGATGCCCTTGACGCCTTCGGGCGCGCCTTGCACGCGCGCCAGCACCAGGTGGACGATGTTGTCCGCCATGTCATGCTCGCCGTAGGTGATGAAGATCTTGGTGCCGAAGACCCGATACGTGCCATCGGGCTGCGGCTCGGCGCGCGTGCGCACCGCCGCCAGGTCGCTGCCGGCCTGCGGCTCGGTCAGGTTCATGGTGCCGGTCCACTGGCCGGACACCAGCTTGTCCAGGTAGGTGGCTTTCAGCGCGTCGCTGCCGGCGGTCAGCAGCGCCTCGATGGCGCCATCGGTCAGCAGCGGACACAGCGCGAAGCTCATGTTGGCCGAGTTCAGGATTTCCCCGCAGGCCGCGCCAATGGTCTTGGGCAGGCCCTGGCCGCCAAAATCGGCAGGGTGTTGCAGGCCCTGCCAGCCGCCTTCGGTGTACTGCTTGTAGGCCTCCTTGAAGCCGGCGCTGGTGGTGACCGAGGTGCCGCTGTGGCTGGACGGCGCCTTGTCGGCCTCGAAGTTGAGCGGTGCCAGCACGCCCTCATTGAAGCGCGCGCATTCTTCCAGCACCGCCTGTGCGGTTTCCAGCCCGGCATCCTCGAAACCGGGGATGGCGGCGATCTGGTCGATGCGCGCCAGGTGCTCGATGTTGAACAGCAGATCCTGGAGTGGGGCCTTGTAGCTCATCGCGAATGTCCTGAAACAAGCAAAAGAAAAGGGCATCGCACGCGATGCCCCTGGATGACGACATCATGGACCACACCGCCGCGCCTGCGCCAAGAGTGGGCCCGAAATGGTCACAGGGCCTTGACCAGCTCCGGCACGGCCTCGAACAGATCGGCCACCAGGCCGTAGTCGGCCACGCTGAAGATCGGCGCTTCTTCGTCCTTGTTGATGGCGACGATGACCTTGGAGTCCTTCATGCCCGCCAAGTGCTGGATGGCGCCGGAAATGCCCGCGGCGATGTACAGCTGGGGCGCGACGATCTTGCCGGTCTGGCCGACCTGCAGGTCGTTGGCGGCGTAGCCCGCATCGACCGCGGCACGGCTGGCGCCGATGGCGGCGCCCAGCTTGTCGGCCAGCGGCGTCATGACCTCGTTGAACTTCTCGGCGCTGCCCAGCGCCCGGCCGCCGGAGACGACGACCTTGGCGGCGGTCAGCTCGGGCCGGTCGCTCTTGGCCAGTTCGGCGCCGACGAAGCGGCTCTTGCCGCTGTCGGTGACGGCGGCGATGGTCTCGACCGCGGCGCTGCCGCCCGTGGCGGCGGCGTCAAAGCCGGTGGCGCGCACGGTAATGACCTTGGTGGCGTCCGCGCTCTGCACGGTGGCGATGGCGTTGCCGGCGTAGATGGGGCGCTCGAAGGTGTCGGGCCCGTCGACCTTGGTGATCTCGCTGATCTGGGCAACGTCGAGTTTGGCCGCCACGCGCGGAGCGGCGTTCTTGCCGCTGGCGGTGGCCGGAAACAGAATGTGGCTGTAGTTGCCGGCCACGGCCAGCACCTGGGCGGCCAAGTTTTCAGCCAGGCCGTGGGCCAGGGCTTCGCCGTCGGCGTGCAGCACCTTGGCGACGCCAGCGATCTGGCTGGCGGCCTGCGCGGCGGCGCCGGCGTTGTGGCCGGCCACCAGCACGTGGACTTCACCGCCGCAGGCCTTGGCGGCGGTGACGGCGTTGAGGGTGGCGCCCTTGAGGCTGGCGTTGTCGTGTTCGGCGATGACGAGTGCGGTCATTTCAAATCCAGATTGAGCGTTGAGCGTTGAGCGTTTGGCGCGGGGTGCAAGATCGACGGTTTTCGCGCTGAACGCTGAACGCTCAACGCTGAACCGGCGATCGTCAGATCACCTTGGCTTCGTTCCTGAGCTTGTCCACCAGCGTGGCCACGTCGGGCACCTTGATGCCGGCGCCGCGCTTGGGCGGTTCGGCCACTTTCAGGGTCTTCAGGCGCGGCGCGACGTCGACGCCCAGATCCTCCGGCTTGACGGTGTCGAGCGGTTTCTTCTTGGCCTTCATGATGTTGGGCAGCGTGACGTAGCGCGGCTCGTTCAGGCGCAGGTCGGTGGTCACCACGGCCGGCAGGCTGATGGCCACGGTTTCCAGGCCGCCATCGACTTCGCGCGTGACGCTGGCCTTGCCATCGGCCACTTCGATCTTGCTGGCGAAGGTGGCTTGCGGCAGATCGGCCAGGGCGGCCAGCATCTGGCCGGTCTGGTTGGCGTCGTCGTCGATGGCCTGCTTGCCCAGGATGATCAAGCCGGGCTGCTCCTTGTCGACCAGGGCCTTGAGCAGCTTGGCGACGGCCAGCGGCTGCAGATCTTCGGCGGTCTCGACCAGGATGGCGCGGTCGGCGCCGATGGCCATGGCGGTGCGCAAGGTTTCCTGGCACTGCGCGACGCCGCAGGAGACGGCCACCACTTCGGTGAGCACGCCTTTTTCCTTCAGGCGCACGGCCTCTTCGACGGCGATCTCGTCAAAGGGGTTCATGCTCATCTTGACGTTGGCGATGTCCACGCCGGTGCCGTCGCTCTTGACGCGCACCTTCACGTTGTAGTCCACCACGCGCTTGACGGCGACGAGTGCTTTCATGAATCGGATCTCCTAGGCTGTCATCCAGATCGCCTGCGCGATGGCTTTGCACCGCGCGGCAGCTTCACATTCATTCTAGTGCACGACCCTTGCCGAACCGGCCCACGGACATCGCCCATGCGACAGCGATTCAGACAATCGAACGGTCGTGCTTTTATTCTATCCCAGCCTGGCCCGCGGTGGGCGCGGCCGGCAGGTGGCGCACCACGCGCTGCGGGAACGATGCCATGGGTGCGCAGCGCGTCCAGGATGGCGATGTTGACCTCCGAGCGCAGGCCGAGCACGCCCGCCTCCGGCTCGCTCATCCAGTAGCCGACGGTGAATTCCAGGCCATCGGCGCCGAACGCCGACAGCGAGGCCGAGGGCGCCGGATCGCGCAGCACGCGCGGGCTGGACAGCGTCGCCTCGCGCAGCAGGGCCTGCACCTGTCGCACGTCGCTGTCATAGGCAACGCCGACGGTGGTCGACTGCCAGACGCGCCGGTCGGCCAGCGACAGGTTTTCCACCCGCTGCGTGACCATCATCTCGTTGGGCACCACCGATTCGCGCCCCGAGCCGCTGCGGATCACGGTGTAGCGCGCCCGGATGTCGGTGATCTGGCCCTCGAAGCCGTCGACGCGCACCATGTCGCCAATGCGCAGCGCGCGCTCGGCCAGCACCACGAAGCCCGACACGTAGTTGGCCGCCAGCCGCTGCAGGCCCAGGCCGATGCCGACGCCGATGGCCCCGCCCAGCACCGACAGCGCGGTCAGGTCGATCCCCACCGCCGACAGCGCCACCAGCACCGCCACGAACACCAGGAACGCCCGCGTGGCGTTGGCGATCATCTTGCGCAGCGACAGCGTGCCGCCGCCGACTTCGCGCAGCAGGCGCGATTCGATCGCCGCCGACAGCCACAGCGCCAGCAGCAGCGCGATGGCGACGTTGAGCCCGCCCTCCAGCACGCTGCGCAGGCTCAGCGTGGTCGCCCCCATCTTCCAGGTCACGTCGCCGGCCTCTTCCAGCAGCACCGGCAGCAGCCCGCTGAGCCACAGCACCCACACGCCCCACACCAGCCAGGAAATGCTGCGCTCCAGCACGCGCACCGCGCGGGCACGCGGAAACGCGGCCTGCAGCACCTTGACGCCGATGCGAATCACCGCCAGCGCCAGCAGCACCGGCAGCGCCACGCGCAGCAGTGGCGCGGCACCCTGCCAGCGCAGCCAGGCCAGCCAGCCCAGCCAGCCCAGCGTCAGCCACATCAGCGGAAACAGCACACCATCGACACCCCGGCGACCCAGCAAAATGCCCGGCCGCGCCGGCAGCGCACGCGCGCGTCGACGCAACAGCACCGTCAGGCCCCAGGCCAGCAGACCGCAGGCCACGATCAGCGCCAGCTCACCCAGCGTCGCCGCGCGGGTGACGGCGTCCCACCAGTCGCCCCAGTCCTCGATGCGCAGGCGGCGCGTGACAGTCAGGCCGCCGCCGGCCAGCGTCTTCAAGACTTCGTCTTGCGCCACGCAGGCTCCCGCTTGTCGATGAAGGCCTGCACGCCCTCCTGCGTCACCTCCAACATCATGTTGCAGGCCATGGTCTGGCCGGCGAGCTGGTAGGCGGCTTCGATGCCGAGTTCGCGCTGGCGGTAGAACAGCGCCTTGCCGGCGGCGATGGCCTCGCGCGGCTTGGCCAGGATGGCGCCGACCAGCGCCTCGACCGCGTCATCGAGTTGCTCAGCCGGCACCACGCGGTTGACCAAGCCACGCGCCTGGGCCTCGTCGGCCGAGATGAAGCCGCCGGTCAGCAGCATCTCCATCGCCTGCTTGGCCGGGATGTTGCGCACCAGCGGCACGCTGGGCGTGCTGCAGAACAGACCGACGTCGATGCCGTTGACGCCAAAGCGCGCGCTGTCGGCCGCCACCGCCAGGTCGCACTGCGCCACCAGCTGGCAGCCGGCCGCCGTGGCCATGCCCTGCACGCGGGCGATGACCGGCACCGGCAGCTTCAGGATCGCCAGCATCATGCGGCTGCACTGGGCAAACAGCGCCTGGTAGTAGTCCAGCCGCGGGCTGGCCTTCATCTGCTTGAGGTCGTGGCCGGCGCAAAAGGCCTTGCCCTCGGCGCCGATCACCACGGCGCGCGCGTCGGGGTCGGCGGCGATCTGGTCGAGCCGGCCTTGCAGCTCGGTCAGCATGGCCTCGCCCAGCACGTTGAAGGACCTGGGCTGGTTCAGCGTCAGGTGGTGCACGCCGCGCGCGTCGCGCTGGTGTCGCAGCGGGGCGTCGGCGGGGCTGGCGGGGGATTGGGTCATGGTCACGGCTCCATCTGGGTAGCCGACGGCGGCTCGGCACCGCCAGCAATCACTACACAATCAATAGCTGCTTGCGCAGGCCAGGCGGGCGCTGGCGGCCGATTTTAATCACAAGCCGTGAATCAGACCTCGGCCAGCACGCGCAGATGCGCCTCCACGCTGCGCGCCAGCGCGCTGAGGTTGTAGCCGCCTTCCAGGCAGCTGACGATGCGGCCCCGGGCAAAGCGGTCGGCAACGCTCTTGATGCGCTCGGTGATCCACGAAAAGTCCGACTCGGTCAGCCCGAGCTGGCCCATGTCGTCCTCGCGGTGGGCGTCGAAGCCGGCGCTGATGAACACCAGCTCGGGCTGGAACTGCTCCAGCCGCGGCATCCACATCAGCTCGACCAGCTCTCGAATGTCCATGCCGCGCGTGTAGGCCGGCACCGGGCAGTTGACCAGGTTGGCGTCCTGCTTCTGCGCACCGCCCTCGGGGTAGAACGGGTGCTGGAAGAAGCTGACCATCAGGATGCGCTCGTCGCCGGCCACGATGTCCTCGGTGCCGTTGCCGTGGTGCACGTCGAAATCGACGATGGCCACGCGCTTGAGGCCGTGGCGCTCGCAGGCGTACTTGGCCGCCACCGCCACGTTACTGAAGAAGCAAAAGCCCATCGCCTGGTTGCGCGTGGCGTGGTGGCCGGGCGGGCGCGTGGCGCAAAAGGCGTTGGTCAGCTCGCCCGTCACCACCGCGTCCACCGCGTCGATGGCGGCACCGGCCGACACCAGCGCGGCGCGGTAGGTGAAGCGGTTCATCGAGGTGTCCGGGTCGAGCGAATAGCGGTCGGGCCCGCCCGCGTCCATCTCTTCCAGCAGGATGTCGTTGAGGCCGCGCAAGGCCGCCACGTGGCGCCGGCCGTGCGCCAGCAGCAGGTCGCCCATGGCGGCGGGCGTGGCCTCGCGGCGCTCCAGCGCGTCGGCCACGCCGGTGATCAACAGGCGATCCTCGATCGCGTCCAGCCGCTCCGGGCACTCGGGATGGCCGGCGCCCATCTCGTGCTTGCGGCAGTCGGGGTGTGTGAAATACCCGGTTTTACTCATGCCAGTCTCCACTTCCACAATACGACACCGAATATCCGTTACCTTCCTTGCATGGACGTGACACAGAAAATCAAGACCGTACTGGCGCAGCTTAACACCGTGGTAGTGGGCAAACCGGCCCAGGTGCAGGACGGCGTGACCTGCCTGCTGGCCGGTGGCCACCTGCTGATCGAGGACGTGCCGGGCGTCGGCAAGACCACGCTGGCGCACGCGCTGGCGCGCACCTTCGGCCTGCAGTTCTCGCGCGTGCAGTTCACCGCCGACCTGATGCCCAGCGACCTGTCGGGCGTGTCGGTGTACGACCGTGGCAAGCAAGCCTTCGTGTTTCACCCCGGCCCGGTGTTCGCCCAGGTGCTGCTGGCCGACGAGATCAACCGCGCCAGCCCCAAGACGCAGTCGGCGCTGCTGGAGGCGATGGAGGAAAAACAGGTCAGCGTGGAGGGCGAAACCCGTCCCCTGCCCTGGCCGTTCTTCGTCATCGCCACGCAGAACCCGTTCGACCAGCTGGGCACCTACGCACTGCCCGAGTCGCAGCTCGACCGCTTTCTGATGCGCATCAGCCTGGGCTACCCCGAGCGCGCCGCCGAGCGCACGCTGCTGGCCGGCCACGACCGGCGCGACATGCTGGATCGCCTGCCGCCGGTGCTGAACGCCAGCGCGCTGGCCGCGCTACAGCAGGCGGTGGCGCGCGTGCACGTGGCCGAGCCGCTGCTGGACTACGTGCAGGACCTGATCGCCGCCACCCGCAACGGCCGCTGGTTCATGCAGGGTCTGTCGCCGCGCGCCGGCATCGCGCTGGTGCGGGCGGCGCGGGCGCGGGCGCTGATCGCCGGGCGCGACTACGTGGCGCCGGACGACGTGCAGGCCATCCTGCCGCAGTGCGTGGCGCACCGCATGGTGCCGGTCAGCAACGCCGGCCGCGGCGCGGTGGAGCAGGTGCGCGCCATGATCGACGCCGTGCCCCTGGCCTGATGCGCGGGGCCGCAAGGATCACGCACAGGACGCGGAAGAATTCCTTTTGAAATGACTTCCGCGCGTCCTCCGCGAAACCTCCGCGCCTTCTGCATTCGGCTGTTTTTACTATCTTATTCATAGCTACCACCGCCCGACCCGTGAGCGCCACCGCCACTTTAGACTCAAGCCCCACCCTGCCCCGCCGGGCCTGGCGCGCGCGCCTGCGCGCCTGGTGGCAGTCGCGCCTGCCGTTGACCGACACGCTGCTGCTCACCCAGCGCAACGTCTACATCCTGCCCACGCGCGCCGGCTGGATGCTGGCGGCCACGCTGGGCGTGCTGCTGGTCGCCGCCATCAACTACCAGCTCAACCTGGGCTACCTGCTCACCTTCCTGCTGGCCGGCAGCGCCGCCGCCAGCATGGTGATCTGCCACAACACGCTGCGCGGCCTGACCCTGCAACTGCTGCCGCCGCAGCCGCTGTTCGCCGGCGCGCTGGCGGTGCTGGACATCAAGCTCACCAATGCGCGCCGCGCGCCGCGCCATGCCATCGGCGTGGCCCTGCTGGAGGGCGCGCACTGGTCCTGGGCCGACGTGCCAGCGCAGGGCCAGGCGGCGGTGCAGGTCAGCTTCCAGCCGGCGCGGCGCGGCCTGCACCGGGTGCCGGTGCTGACGGCCGAGACCCGCTTTCCGCTGGGCAACTTCCGCGTCTGGACGGTGTGGCGCCCAGCGGCGCGGGTGCTGGTCTACCCGGCGCCCGAGCCACAGGCACCGCCGCTGCCGCCGGGCGAGCCGCGCGCCGGCAGCGGCGTGGCGGCCGGCGCGCGCGCCAGCGGCGAATTCGACGGCGTGCGCGCCTACCAGCGGGGCGACCCGACGCGGCTGATCGTCTGGAAGAAGTTCGCCAAGTCCGAGGAACTGGTCAGCCGCGACACCCAGCAGCTGCAACGCCAGGCGCTGTGGCTGGACCACGCCCGCGCCGGCGCGCTGGACGCCGAGGCCCGCCTGTCGCGCCTGACCGCCTGGGTGCTGGCCGCCGACGCGCAGCACCTGGACTATGGCCTGCGCCTGCCCGGCGTGGAGATCCCGCCCGCCGGCGGCGCCGCCCAGCGCCTGCGCTGTCTGGAGGCGCTGGCCAAGGCATGACCCTCCCGCTGACGCTCGCCGCCCTCGCCCGCCTGCCGCGCGAGGCCCGCGACACGCTGTTCTTGCTCGGCGTGATCGGCTGGCTGATCCTGCCGCTGGTGGCGCAGCTGCCGCTGTGGTGCAGCGCGCTGGCCGCTACCGTGCTGGCCTGGCGCGCCGTGCTGACGCTGCAAAACCGGCCGCTGCCGCGGCGCGCCTGGCTGGTGCTGCTGCTGGTGCTGACCGTGGCGGGCACCTGGGCCTCGCACCGCACGCTGCTGGGGCGCGACGCCGGCGTCACCCTGGTGGTGGTGCTGCTGGCGCTGAAAACCCTGGAGCTGCGCGCGCGCCGCGACGCGCTGGTGGTGTTCTTCCTCGGCTTCTTCGCGCTGCTGACCAACTTCTTCTACTCGCAGTCGCTGCCGGTGGCCGCCGCCATGCTGGTGGGCCTGCTGGGCCTGCTGACGGCGTTGGTCAACGCGCACCGGCCGGTGGGCGAGCCGAGCCTGCGCGAATCGGCCGCCGTGGCGCTGCGCATGGCGCTGGCGGGCGCGCCCATCATGCTGGCGCTGTTCCTGTTCTTTCCGCGCTTCGCGCCGCTGTGGGGCATCCCCAGCGACGCGCTGACCGGGCGCAGCGGCCTGTCCGCGACCATGGAGGTCGGCCAGGTCGCCAAGCTGGCGCTGGACGACGGCATCGCCCTGCGCGTGAAGTTCGACGGCGCGCCGCCGCCCCAAGGCGAGCTGTACTTCCGCGGCCCGGTGCTCAGCCGCTTCGACGGCCGCCAATGGACGGCGCGCGGCGGGCCAGGCTTCGAAGGCCTGGGCCTGCCGCCACCGAGCGATCTGCGGGTGCAGGGCGAGCCGGTGCGCTACGAGGTCACGCTCGAGCCCAGCCACCGCCCCTGGCTGCTGACGCTGGACGTCGCGCCGCGCGCGCCCGAGCTGCCCGAGGGCCGCGGCGCGCGCCTGACGGGCGATCTGCAATGGCTCAGCCCGCGCCCCGTCACCGAGCTGCTGCGCTACCGCGCCGAAAGCTACCCGCGGTTCCACTACGGCCTGGCCGGCTGGGACGGCCAGCCGCGCCGCGACCTGGACGAATACCTGCGCCTGCCGGCCGGCTACAACCCGCGCACGCTGGCGTTGGCCGAGCAGCTGCGCGCCCAGGTGGGCGAAGGCAACGCCCTGGCCTTGGTGCAGGTGGCGCTGGAGCGGCTGCGGCGCGGCGGCTACGTCTACACGCTGGAGCCCGGCGTGGCGGGCCAGCACACGGCCGACGAATTCTGGTTCGACACCAAGGCCGGCTTTTGCGAGCACATCAGCTCCGCCTTCGTGGTGCTGCTGCGCGCCGCCGGCGTGCCGGCGCGCATCGTCACCGGCTATCAGGGCGGCGAGCTGAACGGCGTGGACGGCTTCTGGGTGGTGCGCAACGCCGACGCCCACGCCTGGACCGAAGTCTGGGACGCGCGGCGCGGCTGGTTGCGCGTGGACCCGACGGCCGCCGTGCAGCCGGCGCGCATCGGCCAGCTGCAGCGCCTGCGCCGCCCCGAAGGCCTGGTGGCCGGCGCCATCGGCAGCTTCAGCCCCACCCTGGTGGCGCAGCTGCGCAGCGTGTGGGAAGCGGTCAACAACGGCTGGAACCAGTGGGTGCTCAACTACACGCAGAGCCGCCAGCTCGAGCTGCTGCGCCAGCTCGGCTTTGCCAGCCCGGACTGGACCGACCTGGGCAAGGTGATCGCCGGCCTGCTGGTGGCCGCCGCGCTGGGCGGCATGGCCTGGGCCCGGTGGGAACGCAGCCAGCACGACCCCTGGCTGCGCCTGCTGGCACGCGCGCGCCAGCGCCTGGCCGACGCCGGCGTCGCGGCGCCGCCGCAGGCGCCACCGCGCGCGCTGGCACGGCAGGTGGCGCACAGCGACCTGCCCCCGGCCCTGCGCCAGCCGCTGGCCGACTGGCTGCTGGCACTGGAAACCCTGCGTTACGCCCCGTCGCAGGCTGCGGACGCCCGGCTCGCTACACTGCAACGCCAACTGCGCCGCCTGCCCTGGCCGCGCCACCCCATCCGCCATGACCGCACCCCGCCTGCCGCTTGATCGACGCCGCCTGCTAGCTACACTTTGCATAGCTGCTGGCGCTGTCCCCGCCAGCGCCACAAGCCAAAACAGCCAAAAGCGCCGGCGCCCCGCCGACGCCGTGCCGCTGACCTACGCCACGCGCCCCGAGGCCCTGCGCTGGGCCGAGGACGTGGCCACCCGGCGCGACCTGCCGCCCGGCTGGGCGCGCGACACCGTCGGCCAGGCCGTCTACCTGTCCAACGTGCCGCACCTGATGCTGCCACCGGCGCGCGGCACGGCCAAGAACTGGCGCGTCTACCGTGGCCGCTTCATCGATCCGCTGCGCATCGGCGCCGGCGCGCGCTTCTGGCAGCGCAATCGCACGGCGCTGGCGCGCGCCCACGACGAATTCGGCGTGCCGCCCGAGATCGTGGTCGGCATCGTCGGCGTGGAAACCATCTACGGCCAGAACATGGGCAGCTTTCGCGTGCTCGACGCGCTGGCCACGCTGAGCTTCGACTTCCCGCCCCAGCACCCGCGCGCCACGGCGCGCCAGGCGTTCTTCCAGGACGAGCTGGAGCAATACCTGTCGCTGTGCCAGCGCACGGGCATGGATCCGCGGCAGCCGCTGGGCAGCTACGCCGGCGCCATGGGCATGCCGCAGTTCATGCCCTCCAGCTGGGTGCGCTACGCCATCGACTTCGACGGCGACGGCCGCATCGACCTGTGGGGCAGCGAAAGCGACGTCATCGGCTCGGTGGCGAACTACTTCAAGGGCTACGGCTGGCAGCCCGGCCTGCCCACCCATTACCCGGTGCAGCTGTCGCCCGACGCCGATCTGGACACCCTGCTGGCGCCCGACATCCTGCCGTCCTTCCGGCTGGCACGCTTTGCCGAGCTGGGCGCGCGCCTGAGCGCCCCCGGCCAGGCCCACGAAGGCCCGCTGGCCCTGATCGAGCTGCAAAACGGCAACCCCGCCGTGCCCGGCAACACCCCCAGCTACGTCGCCGGCACCGAGAACTTCTACGTCGTCACCCGCTACAACTGGAGCAGCTACTACGCCATGGCGGTAATCGAGCTGGGGCGGGAAGTGGCGGCGGCGCTGGGCAGCTGACCGCCTCAAAACACACCTGTGGCCAGGCCGGCCGCCAGCCCGGCGCCCAGCTCGGCGCAGCGCGCCAGATCATGGGCCTCGATGGTCTTGGGCGCCAGGATGCGCTCGGGCGTCTGGGCGTGGGTGCAGACGATCAGGCCGGGCGCCACGGGCTTCAGGCGCCAGCCGGTGGCGATGCGTTCAAGCTGGCGCAGCGCATTGCTGCCATCGCTGCCGGCACAGATCATGGTGGCGTAGGGCCGGCCGTTGACGCGCTCCAGCACCGGGTAATAGCAGCGGTCGAAGAAGTCCTTCATCAGCCCGGCCATGGCGGCCAGGTTCTCCGGCGTGGCGAACAGGTAGCCGTCGGCGGCCAGCACGTCCCGCGGCCCAGCCTGTGGCGCGCTCAGCAGGCGCACCGTCACGCCCGGCTCGGCGCGCGCGGCCTCGGCCGCCGCCTCGGCCATCTGGCACGTGCCGCCGGTCAGGCTGTGGTAGACGATCAGCAGCGTCTTCATGGCGCCCGATGATGCCAGTAGCGCGCCGCCGTGTCGCGCTGGCAGTGCAGCGCGCCGGGCTGCTGGCTGTGCCAGCGCATGGCGCCGCAGCGCGGCGACGCGACCGGCTCGGCGCCGACAGCTGCGTAGCGCGCCAGCGCCTCGGGCGCCGGGTGGCCGAAGCGGTTGCGGTAGCCGGCCTGCACCAGCACCCAGCGCGGGCGCACCGCCGCCAGCAGCGCGGACGACGACGAGCCGCGGCTGCCGTGGTGCGGCGCCAGCAGCAGGTCGGCGCGCAGTTCGGGCGTGCGCGCGGCCAGGGCCTGTTCCTGCGCCTGCTCGATGTCGCCGGCCAGCAGCGCGCTGGCGCCACCGGCGGCGCGCACGCGCAGCACGCAGCTCAGGGCGTTGGACTTGAGCCCGCGCGCGTAGTCGGCCGCCTCGGGATGCAGCAGCTCGAACGCCACGCCGTCCCACTGCCACTGCTGGCCGGCCTGGCAGCGCGTGGCCAGGCGCTGCGCCCGCAGCTCGTGCCCGTCCTCGATCGACGAGCGCACGGCGGCCTGCGGCTGCGCCGCCAGCACGGCGCGCGCGCCGCCGGTGTGGTCGCTGTCGCGGTGGCTCAGCACCACGGTGTCCACGCGCTCGCCCAGCGCGCGCAGCAGCGGCACCAGCACGCGGTGGCCGGCGTCGCTCTCCAGCGAATAGCGCGGCCCGGCGTCGTACAGCAGCGTGTGGCGGGCCGTGCGCACGAGGACCGCGCTGCCCTGCCCGACGTCGGCCGCCAGCAGCTCGAACTGGCCCGGCGCGGGGCGCGGCGGCTGCCACAGCGCCAGCGGCAGCACCAGGGGCAGCCCGGCCAGCCGCCACGGCAGCGGCCAGCGCAGCGCCAGCAGCAGCCCGCCGGCCACCGCCGCCACGCCCAGCCACCACGGCGCCGCCGGCAGCGACACGCTGGCCCAGGGCCAGGCCGCCAGCGTGCCCAGCAGCGCCGCCAGCGGCCGCAGCGCGGCGCCGGCCAGCGCCCACAGCGGCGCCCACGGCACGCCCAGCAGCGCCAGCGGCGTGACCACCAGCGTCACCCACGGAATGGCCACCAGATTGGCCAGCAGGCCGACCACCGAGGCCTGGCCGAACAGGATCAGCGACAGCGGCGTCAGCGCCAGCGTGACCACGCCCTGCTCCCGCAACAAAGAGACAAAACGGGCCCTGGCGCCCGTCCGGTCGGCGTCAGCAGCTCTTGAATCGGTAGCAAACAGCACCGCCACGGCGACGAAGCTGAGCCAGAAGCCGGGCTGCATCAACGCCCACGGGTCCAGCGCCAGCACCACCGCCGCCGCCAGCAGTGCGTTCAGCCACCAGGGCCAGCGCAGGCCGGCGACGTGCAGCAGCGTCAGCGTGGCCAGCATCAGCACCGTGCGCTGCGCCGGCACGCCCCAGCCGCTGAACAGCGCGTAGCCGGCCGCCAGCAGCACGCCGCCGATGCGCGCCGCCGTCGGCGCCGGCAGCCACAGGCAGGGGTTGGCGCGCGCCGGCCAGCCCCAGCGCGCCGAGCGCCGCCACGCCGCGCCCACCAGCGCCGCCGCCAGCCAGGCGAACATGGTGATGTGCAGGCCCGAGATGCTCATCAGGTGCGCCACGCCGGTGGCGCGAAACACGTCCCAGTCGGCGCGCTCGATGGCGTTCTGGTCGCCCGTCACCAGCGCGGCGACGATGCCGGCGCGCCGCCGCGCCTCGGCGTCGCCGCCGGCCGCGCCCTGCACGATGCGGTCGCGCACCGCCTGGCGCCAGCGCCCGATCGAGGCGCCGCCCTCGGCCAGCCGCCGTGGCGGCGCGTCGCGCGGGCCGCCGCGCACGTAGCCGGTGGCGCCCACGCCCTGCTCCCACAGCCACAGCTCGTAATCGAAACCATGCGGGTTCAGGTTGCCGTGCGGCGCCTTCAGGCGCGCCGTCAGCTGCCAGCGGTCGCCGGCGCGCAGCTCGGCGGCCAGCGGACGCTCGGCGTCGGTCTCGTCGGCCGCCGCCACCGAGCCGTACCAACCCAGCTGCACGCGCGGCGGCACACGCACCGGCACGCCGTCGAGGCTGGCCTGCCCGACCTCGAAGCCAAAGCGCCAGCCGGCCTCACCGCGCTGCGGCAGACCGCTGACGCGGCCGGTCAGCCGCAGATCACGCCCTTCCAGCGCCGGCGCCAGCCGTTCGGCCTGCCGCGCACCGGCCCGCCAGCCGGTGCTGCCGCCCGCGGCCAGCGCCCCGGCCAGCAGCCACAGCACCAGCACGCCGCGCACCCGCGCGCGCCAGGCCGCCCAGGCGAGCGGCAGCGCCAGCAGGCCCAGCGGCGCATACACCCCCATCGACCACAGCCGCGCCTGTTGCAGTTGCAGTGCCACCCCCAGCAGCGCGCCGAGCAGCAGCCCGGTCAGCGCGTGGCCGCCCCGGCCGGCGGGCGGCCGGGCGGCCAAGGATGGACCGGTGTGCGTCATTGAATGCTATTCATTGAATAGCTGCTTGCGCTTGAACCGCCAGCGCCAGCGGCCGATTTGACCAGGAACATTCGACATGCGGCGGGATGTGGAACCTGAACCCAGTATCTCCGCAAACGCCGCCGCGCCAGACCAACGCCCCAGGCCCCCGGTGCGACAATGGCCGCCCCCGGCGCCACGCTCGCGCGGCGGCCACCCACCACCCCGTTTCAGGAGACCCGCACCATGTCCCACCCCGCCGACCAGCTCAAAGCCCTGGGCATCAGCCTGCCGCCCGTCAGCACGCCAGCGGCCGCCTACGTGCCCTACGCGCGCACCGGCAACCTGCTGTTCCTGTCGGGCCACATCGCGCGCCAGGACGGCAAGCCCTGGGTCGGCCAGCTGGGCAAAAACCTGAGCACCGAGCAAGGCCAGCAGGCCGCGCGCGCCGTGGCCATCGACCTGATGGGCACGCTGCAGGCGGCCCTGGGCGATCTGGGCAAGGTGCGCCGCATCGTCAAGGTGATGAGCCTGGTCAACAGCACGCCCGACTTCACCGAGCAGCACCTGGTCACCAACGGCTGCTCCGAGCTGCTGGGCCAGGTGTTCGGCAGCGCCGGCCAGCACGCCCGCAGCGCCTTCGGCGTGGCGCAGATCCCGCTGGGCGCCTGCGTCGAGATCGAGCTGATCGCCGAAGTCGACTGAGGCAGAGGCTGACTACTGCCCGGGTGGCCGCGCCGCCACCGTGCCCAGCGCCGGCACGCTGCGCGCGCCCAGCGCCAGCACCACCGCCACCAGCCAGAACAGACCGCCGGTGCCGATGACGGCGCCGATGGAGCCGAACAGCATCGGCATGGTGAAGCTCGACGCGTTCATGGTGAGCGAGCGCAGCGCCATGGCCTCGCCCTGGCGGTCGATGGGCGCCACCTCGTGCAGCAGGCTCATCACCATCGGCTGCACCGCGCCCAGCGCCACGCCCAGCACCATGGAGCAGGCGCCCATGCCCAGCGGCCCCGGCATCCAAGGGTAGGCCAGCAGCGCGCAGGCGGCCAGCAGGGTGGAGCCGAAGATCACCTGCCATTCGGCCAGCCGGCGCGCCAGCAGCGGCAGCGCCATGCGCACCAGCGCCGCGGCGACGGCAAACGCGCCCTGCAGCGCGCCGATGACCGAGGCCGACAGGCCGCGCTCATGCCCCAGCAGCGGCAGCACGAACATGTGCACGTCCCAGGCCATCGACTGCAGCCAGTTGACCAGCAGCAGCCGGCGCATGGCGGCGTTGCCCAGCAAGTCCCACACCGAGGCGCGCTCGTCGCCCGTCGCCGCCGGGGCCACCGGCGCGCGCGGCGTGCCGCGCAGCATGGCCCAGCACAGCAGCGGCATGGCCGCCATCACGCCGAAAGCCCAGCGGTAGCCGATCAGATCGCCCGCCTGCGGCCCGGCGCGGTCGATCAACAGCCCCGCCACCAGCGGCCCGGCGAAGTTGGCCGCCGCCGGGGCGATGGCGATCCAGCTGAAGGCCAGCTTGCGCTGGGCGGCGTCGCTGGCCAGGCGCCCGATGTGGCGCTGCAGCGCGATCTGCGCCGCGTTGGCGGCCGCCCCCACCAGCAGGGCCGAGGCGCACAGCACGGCAAACACCGGCCAGGCCGCCGCCAGAGCGGCCCCCAGCATGGCCGCCGACACCGCCAGCGCCAGCGGCAGGTGCAGGCCCTGGCGGTCGGCCAGGCGACCGGCCGGCAGCGCCAGGAACACCGCCGACAGCGCGAACAGCGCCAGCAGCACGCCCACCGCCGCCGCGCTGTAGCCCTGCTTGAGCGCCAGCAGCGGCGCCGCCAGCCGCGTGCCGGTCATGGCGCTGTGCACGCACACCTGCGCCAGCATCAGGCGCAGCACCTGGCGGCCGCTCAGGGCCATGGGCGTTCAAGGATGAAGCAAGCTCCAGCGCTTGTTTGACCTGCGCGAGCAGCTACCATTTTCATAGTCATCCGCGGCCCGCCACTCAGCCGTCGGCGCCGTCGGCGTCGGGCGTGCCGGGCAGCAGCTGGTTCGCCTCGGCGTCGGGCAGCGCCTCGACACGGCGCAGCGCGCGGTTCATCACGTTGGTGCGTGTCTGCGCCGCGTCCAAGGTGTTCAGCACGGTCTGGGTCTGCGACTTGACGCGCGCCAGCACGTCGCCGAACTTGCCGAACTCGGTCTTCACCGCGCCCAGCACCTGCCACACCTCGCTGCTGCGCTTTTCCAGCGCCAGGGTGCGAAAGCCCATCTGCAGGCTGCTGAGCATGGCCAGCAGCGTGGTCGGCCCGGCCAGGGTGATGCGCAGTTCGCGCTGCAACGCCTCCATCAACCCGGGGCGGCGCAGCACCTCGGCGTACAGGCCCTCGCTGGGCAGGAACAGGATGGCGAAGTCGGTGGTGTGCGGCGGCTCGACGTACTTTTCGGCGATCGAGCGCGCCTCCAGGCGGATGCGCTGCTCCAGCGCGCGGGCGGCGGCCTCGGCGGCGGTGGCGTCGGCGCGCTGCTGGGCGTCCAGCAGGCGCTCGTAGTCCTCGGTCGGAAACTTGGCGTCGATCGGCAGCCACAGCGGCGCGCCGTCGTCGCCGCGCCCGGGCAGGCGGATGGCGAAGTCCACCGAGTTCTTGCTGCCCGGCCGGGTGACGACCTGGGCGGCGTACTGCTCGGGCGCGAACACGTGCTCCAGCAGCTGGCCGAGCTGCGCCTCGCCAAAGCTGCCGCGCGTCTTGACGTTGGCCAGCAGGTGCTTCAAGTCGCCCACGCCCTGGGCCAGCGTCTGCATTTCGCCCAGGCCCTTGTGCACCTGCTCCAGCCGCTCGGCCACCTGCTTGAAGCGCTCGCCCAGGCGCTGCTCCAGCGTGGCGTGCAGCTTCTCGTCGACGGTCTGGCGCATCTCGTCGAGCTTGGCGCTGTTGGCCGCCTGCAGGGCGCCGATCTGCTGCTCCAGCGTGGCGCGCACCTCCTGCATGCGGCGGGCGTTGGCTTCGCTGAGCTGCGCCAGCTGCTGCGTCAGCGTCTCCGACAGCCCGCCGCGCAGCTGCGCCAGCTGCTGGGCGAAGGCGTCGATCTGGGCGTTCTGCGTGCGCGTGGCCTCCTGCGCCTGCTGGGTCATGGTCAGGGCCAGCCTTTGCAGCTGCTCGACCAGGGTGTCGCCCAGCGTGCCGCGCAGCTGCGTGAGCTGGGTGGCCAGCGCGTCGACCTGGGCGTTCTGCGTGCGCACCGCCTCGGCCCCCTGCGCGGTGACGGCGGACTGAAAGCTGGCCAGGCTGTGCGTCAGCTCCTGCCGCGTGGCGCGCGCGCCCTCGCCCATTTCCTGGCGCAGGCCGCGCTCCAGCCGCTCGCCCTGCTGGCCCAGCAGTTGCCGCAATTCATCGCGCGCCGCCACGTCGGACGGCCGGCGCGGGCGGCGCAGCAGCAGCGCCAGCAGCAGCAGCGCGTTGAGCAGCAGCGCCGCCAGCGCCAGCCAGGGCAGCCAGGCGGGAGTGGAAAGATCCATGATTGCTACTAATAAAAGAGCTGCTTGCGCTGATCAGACGGGCGCCAGCAGCCGAAACGACCCATGCATTCAGGCCGTGGCCACTTGCGGGTTGAGCGGCGTCAGCGGCTTGCCGTGCAGCAGGTAGCCGATCAGGTTGTCGGCCGCCAGCCGGGCCATGGCGCGCCGCGTGGGCACGGTGGCGCTGCCGATGTGCGGGGTGAGCACCACGTTACGGCAGGCCAGCAGCTCGGGGTGCACCCTGGGCTCGCCCTCGAACACGTCCAGCCCGGCGGCGGCCAGGCGCCCTTCGCGCAGTGCCGCCGCCAGCGCCGCGTCGTCGACGATGCCGCCGCGGGCGATGTTGGTGAGCGTGGCGCTGGGCTTCATCAGCGCCAGCTCGGCGGCGCCGATGATGTGGTGCGACTCGGCGCTGTAGGGCACGACCAGCATCACGTGGTCGGCTGTCCGCAGCAGCTCCTGCTTGCTGACATAGCGCGCGCCCACGGCGGCTTCGTCGGCCTCGGGCAGGCGCGAGCGGTTGTGGTAGATCACGCGCATGCCGAAGCCCAGCGCGCCGCGCCGCGCGATCGCCTGGCCGATGCGGCCCATGCCGATGATGCCCAGCGTGCTGCCGTGCACGTCCTGGCCGATCAGCATGTCGTAGGCCCAGCGGTCCCAGCGGCCGGCGCGCAGGAAGTGCTCGCCCTCGGTGACGCGGCGCGCCGCCGCCATCAGCAGCGCGAAGCCCATGTCGGCGGTGGTTTCGGTCAGCACGCCGGGGGCGTTGGTGGCCAGCACGCCGGCGGCCGTCATGGCCGGCAGGTCGAAGTTGTTGTAGCCCACCGCCATGTTGGCGCAGATGCGCAGGCCGGGGCACTGCGCCAGCAGCGCGGCGTCGATGCGCTCGCTGCCGGTGGTGAACACGCCCTGCTTGCCCTGCAGGCGGCGCACCAGTTCCTCGCGCGGCCACAGGGCGTCGTCGGGGTTGGCCTCGACGTCGAAGTGCCGCGACAGCTGCTCGATGATGTCGGGAAAGATCGCTCGGGCGACGAGCACGGCGGGGCGGGTGGTGACAGGCTGGCTCATGCAGGCGAGTGTAGGGCCAGGCCGCCCGCCGCGCGGGGCAGCGCCCGCGTGGCCGCGCTCAGCGCCGCCCGGGGCGCGCCGGGCCGTCGGACAGCATCGAGGTCAGGATCTCGATGAAAGCGCTGGTGCGCTTGGGCAGCAGGCGCCGCCCGGGCGTGACACACCACACCGTGGTGGGCGGCAGGCACCAGTCGGGCAGCACGCGCTCCAGCGCGCCCTGCTCGACCAGCTCGCGCGCGAAGCGCTCCGACAGGCCGACGATGCCCAGGCCGGCCGCCGCCAGCGCCAGCTGCAGGCCCACCGAGTTGGCGCTGTGCGCCTGCGCGGGCAGGCCTTCCCAGCGCGCCTTGCCACGCGACAGGCGCCAGCGCTGGTGCTCGCCGCCGCTGGTGACCAGCGCCAGGCCCACATGGGCCGACAGCTCATCCGGCGTGGCCGGCGTGCCGTGCCGCCGCAGGTAGGCGCGGCTGGCGAACAGGCCGTTTTCCTGCGTCACGACGTGGCGCGCCACCAGCGTGCTGTCGTCGGGCAGCTGGGTGGCCGCGCGCACCGCCAGGTCGAAGCGCTCGGCCACCAGGTCGACGCGCCGGGCCGACAGGTCCAGCTCCAGCCGCACGTCGGGGTACTGGCGCGCGAACTCGGTCACCACCGCCACCAGCGACAGCTCCCGGTACTCGGGCGGGAACGAAGCGCGCAGCGTGCCCTGCGGCACCAGCTGCCGGTGCTGCGCCAGCGCGGTGGCGGCTTCGGTCTCGTCCAGCAGGCGCTGGGCGTGCTCCAGCATGTGCTGGCCGAACTCGGTCAGCGCCAGCCGGCGCGTGCTGCGCTGCAACAGGCGCTCGCCCAGCGCGAGCTCCAGGTCGGACAGGCGACGCGACAGCGTGGCCTTGGGCAACCCGGTCTGATCGGCCGCCTTGGTGAAACTGCCCGCCGCCACGATGTGGGCAAACAGGATCAGGTCGTTGGCGTGCAGCTGGATGGCGTTCATGGTCCGTGCATTGTTCCATTCATGGAATGGTGTGGCGGCGAAATGGGTATTTATTCTTCAATTCATTTCAATACACTGAGGGGCTGAACATCTGTATCCACCCACAACACGCAGCCAGGAGCACCCATGAGCGTCAAACTCGCCATCCTCTACTACTCGACCTACGGCACCAACCACCAGATGGCCGAAATCGCCGCCGAAGCCGCCCGCGCCGCCGGTGCCGAAGTGCGCCTGCTGAAGGTGCCGGAAACCGCCCCCCAGGCCGTGGTGGCCGGCCAGGACGCCTGGAAGGCGCAGGCCGAAAAAACCGCCGACGTGCCGCACGCCACGGCGGCCGACATGGAATGGGCCAATGCCTACCTGATCTCGGCGCCCACCCGCTTTGGCGGCATGGCCAGCCAGATGCGCGCCTTCATCGACACCCTGGGCGGCGTGTGGGCCAAGGGCGGCCTGGCCAACAAGGCAATCTCGGCCATGACCTCGGCCCAGAACACGCACGGCGGCCAGGAATCGACCCTGCTGACCTTCTACAACACGGCGATGCACTGGGGCGGCATCGTGGTGGCGCCGGGCTTCACCGATCCGTCGATCTTCAAGGCGGGCGGCAACCCCTACGGCTACAGCCACACGCAGGGCCAGCCCTTCAGCGACGACGTGAAGGCCGCCATCGGCCACCAGGCACGCCGCCTGGTCGACGTCGCCGCCAAGCTGGGCTGAGCGGCGGCCGCGGCGGCTGCCACCCGGCAGCGGGCATCCGTATGATCGCCGGCACCGCGTCCGCTGACGCCTGACCGAGCAGCCGCCCATGGCCACAACCGCCCCGCAACCACCCGCCAAGGCAAGTCCGCCGTCCGCGCCGCGCCGCATCAGCCTGGCGCTGCAGGGCGGCGGCTCGCATGGCGCCTTCACCTGGGGCGTGCTGGACCGGCTGCTGGAAGATGAGCGCCTGGAGATCGCGGCCGTCAGCGGCACCAGCGCCGGCGCGATGAACGCCGCCGCGCTGGCCGCCGGCCATGCCCAGGGGGGCCGCCAAGGCGCCCGGCGCGCGCTCGACAAGTTCTGGCACAGCACCGCCCAGCAGGCGCTGCTCAGCCCGATGCGGCGCACGCCGCTGGACCGCCTGCTGGGGCGCTGGAACCTGGACGCCTCGCCCGGCTATTACTGGCTCAGCCTGCTGGGGCGCGTGTTCTCGCCCTACCAGTTCAACCCCTTCAACCACCAGCCCCTGCGCGACATCCTGGCGACCCAGATCGACATGAGCGCCTTGCGCGCCTGCCGCGACCTGCGTGTGTTCGTCACCGCCACCAACGTGCGCACCGGACGGCCCCGCGTGTTCGAACAGCACGAGCTGACGCTGGACGCGCTGCTGGCCTCGGCCTGCCTGCCGCACCTGTTCCAGGCGGTCGAGATCGACGGCGACCCGTACTGGGACGGCGGCTACATGGGCAACCCCTCGATCTGGCCGCTGATCTATGGCTGCACCGCCTCGGACGTGGTGCTGGTGCAGATCAACCCGCTGCAGCGCCCCGGCGTGCCGGACACGCCGCACGAGATCGACGACCGCGCCAGCGAGATCGCCTTCAACTCCTCGCTGATGCACGAGATGCGCGCCATCTCCTTCGTGCAGCGCCTGCTGGAGCAGGACGCGCTGAAGGAGCCGTTTGCCTCGCGCTACCGCAACATGCGCATCCACATGATCGGCGACGAAGCGGCGCTGGGCGGGCTGGGCGCGTCCAGCAAGTTCAACGCCGAGCTGGAATTTCTGCAACACCTGAAGGTACTGGGCCGCGCCAGCGCGCAACGCTGGCTGGACAGCAGCGCCCTGAACGACGTCGGCGTGCGCTCCAGCATCGACGTGCGCGCCACCTTCCTGTGACGCCGTGCCGCGCCGGGGGGCGTCAGGCCGTCGGCCCGTACAGCCAGGGCTGGTCCAGCAGCCGCTCGCCCAGCAGCCGCATCGAGGCATTGCGCCCCAGCCGCACCAGCCCGGTGGCGTGGAAGATGCCGCCATTGCGGCGCGACTGCGCCTGCACCCGCGCCACGCGCTGCCAGCGCGCCAGCGCGTAGCGCGCCAGCCGCGTGGGCACATCGACCGCGTCGATCGCCAGCGCGCGCCCCAGCTCGGCCGCGTCCTCGATCGCCATGCCCGCGCCCTGCGCCAGGTAGGGCCGCATGGGGTGGGCCGCGTCTCCCAGCAGCGCCACCAGGCCCTGCGCCATCTCGCGCGCCGCCCCCACGGGCAGGCGGTCGGCCAGCGCCCACAGACGCCACGGCTGCGGGTTCAGGGTGGCGATGTTGGCGGCGCGGATCAGCTCGCGCAGCGGCGCGCAGGTGCTGCCCATGGCGCGCGCCAGCTCGGCCGCGTTGGCCTGCTGGTCCCAGTCGTCCAGTTCGGCCGCCGGCCGGCCGTGCACGATCGCCACCACGTTCATCCACTGGCCGCCGCGCACCGGGTACTGCACCACGTGCAGGCGCGGGCCCAGCCAGGCCGTGACCTGGTCGCTGCGCAAGCCGTGCGGCAGCACCGCCTGCTCCAGCATGGTGCGGTAGGCCAGGTGGCCGGTGGGGCGCGGCGCGCCATCGCGCAGCAGCAGCTCGCGCACGCGGCTGCGCACGCCGTCGGCGCCGATCAGCGCGTCGCCCTCCACCAGCTTGCCGCTGGCGGTGCTCAGGCGCACGGCCTTGCCGTCGTCGGCCAGCTCGGCCAGCCGTTCGCCCAGCTTCAACTGCACGCCACCGTGCCGCAGCACGGCGTGCAGCAGCAGCCCGTGCATGTCGGCGCGGTGGATGGTGGCGTAGGGGGCGCCGTAGCGTTCGATGGCGCGCTCGCCCAGCGGCAGCACGCCCAGCTCGGCGCCGCTGAGCGCGCAGCGCACCTGCAGGCGGTCGGGAAACGCGGCCACGGCGCGCAATTCATCTTCCAGGCCCCAGCCATGCAGGATGCGCGTCACGTTGGGGCCCAGCTGGATGCCGGCGCCGACCTCGCTGAACGCTTCGGCACGCTCGAACAGGCGCACCTGCCAGCCGGCGCGCGCCACCGCCAGCGCCGCCGCCAGGCCGCCAATGCCGCCACCGGCGATCAGGGCTTGTTGGGTTGAACTCATGGGGGCCGATTGTGCCGCGCGCGAAGGCCGATCGACGGCCGCGGTGATCAGGTCGTGGGAAGCATCCGAGCCATCAAGCCAGATCAGGCCCCAGCGCTTGCACGACAAGCGCCAGCAGCTATCAAATTGATACTACATCCGAAGACCGCGCAGCAAACCCCAGGCGATGGTGAACATCAGCACCGCCACGCCGCTGTCGAGCACGCGCCAGGCCGCCGGACGCGCGAACAGCGGCGTCAGCAACCGCGCGCCATAGCCCAGCGCGGCAAACCAGAGCGCGCTGGCCAGCCCCGCACCGGCCAGGAACAGCGGCCGCAGCGCCACCGGCTGGCCGGCGCCCACCGCCCCCACCAGCACCACGGTGTCCAGGTACACGTGGGGGTTCAGCAGGCTGATTGCCAGCACCTCGCGCAAGGCCCGCGCGCGCGGCATGCCGGCGGCGCCCGGGCCGGCCAGCAGATGCCCCGGCGCCAGCGCGCGGCGCAGCGCCTGCACACCGTAGAACACCAGCACCGCCGCCCCGGCCAGGGTGATGGCGTCCAGCACCCGCGGCGAGGCACCGACCAGCGCCCCGAGGCCGAACACCCCGGCCGCCATCAGCAGCACGTCGAGCAGCGCGCACACCGCCACCACCACGCCCAGGTGCTCGCGCCGCAGCCCCTGGCGCAGCACGAAGGCGTTCTGTGCGCCGATGGCGACGATGAGCGACAGGCTGAGCGTGAAGCCGGTAAGAAAAGGCGCGGTCAATCAGGGCACCCGACGCGGGCCAGGGGCCGGCCGCCGGACGCCGCGCCCAGCCCGCTGGCGGTCGGCACCGGCGCCCGTCATCCCAGCAACTGCCGCAGCACGTAGGGCAGGATGCCGCCGGCGCGGAAGTACTCGACCTCGATCGGCGTGTCGATGCGCAGCGTCAGCCGGACTTCCTTCTTCGAGCCGTCGGCGCGCGTGATGACCAGGCGCGCGTCGCTTTGCGGCGCCAGGTCGGCCGCCGGAATGATGTCGATCAGCTCGTCGCCCTTCAGGCCCAGCGCCTCCCAGGACTGGCCGGCCTTGAACTGCAAGGGCAGCACGCCCATGCCGACCAGGTTGCTGCGGTGGATGCGCTCGAAGCTCCTGGCCACCACCGCCTTGATGCCCAGCAGCTGCGTGCCCTTGGCCGCCCAGTCGCGGCTGGAGCCGGTGCCGTACTCCTCGCCGGCAAAGATCACGGTGGGGACGTCGGCGGCCTGGTAGGCCATGGCGGCGTCGTAGATGAACATCTTCTGGCCCGAGGGCTGCATCAGGGTGAGGCCGCCCTCCTCGCGGCTGCCGTCGGTATGCGGCGGGATCATCAGGTTCTTGATGCGCACGTTGGCGAAGGTGCCGCGCATCATCACCTCATGGTTGCCGCGGCGCGAGCCATAGCTGTTGAAGTCGGCCTTGCCAACGCCGTGCACCTTCAGCCATTGGCCGGCGGGCGAGCTTTCCTTGATGCTGCCGGCCGGCGAGATGTGGTCGGTGGTGATCGAGTCGCCAAACAGCGCCATGATGCGCGCGCCGCGCACCGCGTTCGGGTCAGATGGCTTGCTGGCACGCTCGTAGCCTGCGCCACCAGCTACTGAATCAATAGTGAACTGATTGAAGAACGGCGGCTCGGCGATGTAGGTGCTGGTGGGCCAGTTGTAGACCTCGCCGCTGACGCCCTCCACGCGCTCCCACAGCTTGCCCGGTTCGCTGCCCACCTTGGCGTAGTTGTCGCGGAACGCCTTGCCCTTCATGGCGTACTTCAGCAGGCGGTTGATCTCGTCGCCGCGGGGCCAGATGTCGCCCAGGTACACGTCCTTGCCGCCCTTGCCCTGGCCCACCGGCTGCGTCATCAGGTCAACCATCACGTTGCCGGCGATGGCGTAGGCCACCACCAGCGGCGGGCTCATCAGGAAGTTGGCCTTCAGGTTGGGGTGGATGCGCGCCTCGAAGTTGCGGTTGCCCGACAGCACCGCCGCGCACACCAGGTTGTTGCGGGTGATGGCCTCGTTCAGCTCGGGCGCCAGGTCGCCGGCGTTGCCGATGCAGGTGGTGCAGCCATAGGCCGACACCGGAAAGCCCAGCTGCTCCAGGTAGGGCAGCAGCCCGGTCTGGCTGAGGTATTCGGTGACGATGCGCGAGCCCGGCGCCAGCGAGGTCTTGATGTGCGGCTGCACCGTCAGGCCGGCCTGCACCGCCTTCTTGGCCAGCAGGCCGGCGGCCAGCATCACGCTGGGGTTGCTGGTGTTGGTGCAGCTGGTGATGGCGGCGATCAGCACGTCGCCGTTGCCCAGGGTGTAGCGCTTGGCCGACACCGGTTCGACCACGTCGGCCTCGGACAGCGCCGACTCCAGCGTCGGCTTGTTGGCCACCATCTCGACCACCGAGCGCGCGGCGCCCATGGGCAGCGGTTCGAGCTCGGGGGCGCGCTCGTCGGCGTCGGGGTCGTTGTCGCGCGTCACCTCGAGCCGGCGGTGCAGCTCGGCGGCCGGGCGGTTGAAGCCGTTGTCGCTCATGGGCTGCGAGAACAGCTCGGCAAAGCGCGCCGACAGCTGGCCCAGCTCGATGCGATCCTGCGGCCGCTTGGGGCCGGCCACGCTGGGGCTGACCTCGCCCAGGTCGAGCGTGATGACCTGCGAGTAGTCGATGTCGCCCGCGCGCGGCACGCCAAACAGCTTCTGCGCGCGGAACCAGGCCTCGAAGGCCTCGATCTCGGCCTTGGTGCGGCCGGTGCCCTGGAAGTATTCGAGGGTGCGCTCGTCGACCGGGAAGAAGCCCATGGTGGCGCCGTATTCGGGCGCCATGTTGCCGATGGTGGCGCGGTCGGGCACGCTCAGGCTGGCCGTGCCCTCGCCGAAGAATTCGACGAACTTGCCCACCACCTTGTGCTGGCGCAGGCGCTCGGTCACCGTCAGCACCAGGTCGGTGGCGGTGCAGCCCTCGCGCAGGCGGCCCTTGAGCTCGAAGCCCACCACGTCGGGCGTGAGGAAGTACACCGGCTGGCCCAGCATGGCGGCCTCGGCCTCGATGCCGCCCACGCCCCAGCCAACCACGCCGATGCCGTTGATCATGGTGGTGTGGCTGTCGGTGCCGACCAGCGTGTCGGGGTAGTACACGCCGTCCTGGCGTCGGTGCACGCCGCGCGCCAGGTATTCCAGGTTGACCTGGTGCACGATGCCGAAGCCCGGCGGCACGACGCCGAAGGTGTCGAAGGCCTGCATGCCCCATTTCATGAACTCGTAGCGCTCGCGGTTGCGCTGGAATTCGAGCTTCATGTTCAGGTCGAGCGCGTTCTGCTTGCCGTAGAAGTCGATCATCACCGAGTGGTCGACCACCAGGTCCACCGGCACCAGCGGCTCAACCTTCTTCGGGTCCTGACCCAGTCGCTGCGCCGTCGAGCGCATGGCCGCCAGGTCGGCCAGCAGGGGCACGCCGGTGAAGTCCTGCAGGATCACGCGGGCGACGGTGAACGGGATCTCGTCGGTGCGCGCCGCCTTGGGGCGCCAGTTGGCCAGCTGCTCGACGTGCTCGCGCGTGACCTTGACGCCGTCGCAGTGGCGCAGCACCGATTCCAGCACCAGCCGCAGCGACACCGGCAGGCGCTTGACGCTGGGGTAGCGCCGGGCCAGCGCCGGCAGCGAATACAGCTCGCCGGTCTTGCCGGAAGCGGTCTGGAAGCTCTTGCGGGTGCTGGCGAAGGCGTGGGTGGGGCGGGTGGCCATGGCATGTGCTCCTGGGTGATGCGGAAAAGAACAGCGCTGCGCGCGAGACGCGCTCGCATTCATTGTGGCAGCGCCCGAGCCCCGCGACCAGCACCTGGCGCAACAACCCTGCTGATGATGAAAAAAGGCCGATCGCGATTGTCTGGCGCGCGCCGGCAGCTCCTCAATCAATAGCGATCAGGGCTTTGCCGCGCTCGATTTGGCGGGCCCCGGCTGGCGTGCCGCCTTGCTGCCGGCCGACGCCGCCGCCGTCGGCGCGGACAGCGGCCTGACGTCGCCGCAGTCGCTGCCCAGGTACTTCATGCGGGACTCGGCGCGCATCGACTGGCTCTTGCCGGCGCCGTTCTTCCCCTTGGTTTCCAGCCAGGTGCTGATCCGCTCGCCTTCGGTCACCGACTCGCCCTTGCCGGTCAGCGTGCCGCCATCGAGCTTGCAGCTGAAGCTGAAGCTGCTGCGCGCGCCCTCGCGCTTGACCGTCGGCGGCTCGCAGTCGGCGCGCGCCGGGCGCGGCACCAGCAATTGCTCGTTGCGCGCCATCTCGGCGCTGATGCAGACGCGCCGCACCAGCGGATCGCCGCCCTGGCGGCCCAGCACGGCCTCGGCCTGCTTGCGCTGCTCGGGCGGCAGGCTGGCGATCTCCTTTTGCTGCTGTTCGGCGGCGGCGCGCAGCACCGCCGCCATGTCCTTACCGTCCACCGTCATCAGGGTGGTGCGGTTTTCCCACAGGCCGGCCTTCAGGCCGGATTGCGCGTGGGCCGCGCCCAGCGCGGCGAGCGCCAGCAGCGCGGTCAGGGTCTTGTTCATGGACGAGCGGTGTTCGGGTTCCAATCGGGGCGCCGATGGTACGCAGAAAAAGCCCGCGCCGGCACGGACCGGGGCGGGCTTCTTGCATCGCGCGGCGCCGCGGCGCCGGCGTCAGGCCAGTTTCTCGTCGGCCTTCTCGCCCTTGCGATAGACCTCGTACACCAGCACCGGGATGCCCAGGCCACCCAGGTGCTGCTGGATCAGCGGCTTGACGTCGGTCCAGTCCAGCGCGCCCACGCCGGTGGCCAGGCGCGGCAGCGCCACGCTCTTGATGCCTTCGTCCTGCACATGCTTGGCCAGCGCGCGCAGCGCGCGGTTGACGTCTTCCAGCTTGGCCTTGACCGGGCGCGCGGCCTTGTCCTGGCTTTGCATGCCCTGGGTCAACAGGTTGACGATGCCGCGCGTGGAGCCGTCCTCGTTGACGCCGCGCCAGGCCCAGATGTCGCCGGTATCCGGCGCCTTGGCGTGCATGGCGTGGCGGTAGTCCTTGACCATCGACGGAAAGCGCTCGCGCAAGGCCAGCGCCAGGCCGGAATCGAACGGGTCGTGCGTGGCGATGCCGTGCGCAATCACCTGGGCTTGGCTCAGCAGGATGTCGCCTTGGACTTCACGGATCATGGGTTTCTCCTTTGGACAGGTTGCAAATCTCTCGATGCTTTGACCTTAGCCCAATTGGGGTTGCTCCACCTTGACTGCGGTCAAGCCGATGCCCTTTGCCGAGCGGCCTCGACCCCCTGCGCCGACAATACGCCCCATGAAAGCCCCCGAACTGCTGCTGCCCGCCGGCAGCCTGGACAAGATGCGCGCCGCCTACGACTTCGGCGCCGACGCGGTGTATGCCGGCCAGCCGCGCTATTCCTTGCGCGCGCGCAACAACGAATTCCGTCTGGAGCAACTGGCCCAGGGCATTGCCGAGGCCCACGCGCGGGGCAGGAAGTTCTTCGTCACCAGCAACCTGATCGCCCACAACGACAAGCTGCGCACCTACCTGCGCGACCTGGAGCCGGTGGTGGCGCTGGGGCCTGACGCCCTGATCATGGCCGACGCCGGCCTGGTGATGCTGGTGCGCGAAAAGTGGCCGCAGGTGCCCATCCACCTGTCGGTGCAGGCCAACACCACCAACTGGGCGGCGGTGAAGTTCTGGCAGTCGGTGGGGGTGACGCGCATCATCCTGTCGCGCGAGCTCAGCCTGGCCGAGGTCGAGCAGATCCGCAACAAATGCCCGGACATGGAGCTGGAGGTGTTCGTGCACGGCGCGCTGTGCATCGCCTACAGCGGCCGCTGCCTGCTGTCGGGATACTTCAACCGGCGCGACCCCAACCAGGGCACCTGCACCAACGCCTGCCGCTGGAACTACAAGACCCACGCCGCCGACGAAGACCCCAACACAGGCGAGGCGCTGGCCAGCGGCGGCGGGCTGCAGGGCTTCAGCTTCGCCGACGAGCAGCAGCGCGCCGAGCAGGACGGCGCCAGCGGCCGGCAGATCACGCGCCACCCGGCCGCCGACAAGGTCTGGCTGATCGAGGAAGAAGGCCGCCCCGGCCAGCTGATGCCCGTCATGGAGGACGAGCACGGCACCTACATCATGAACAGCAAGGACCTGCGCGCGGTCGAGCTGGTCGAGAAGCTGGCCCGGATCGGCGTCGATTCACTCAAGATCGAGGGCCGCACCAAGAGCCTGTACTACGTCGCACGCACCGCGCAGGTGTACCGCCGCGCCATCGACGACGCGGTGGCCGGGCGGCCCTTCAACCCGCGGTTGATCACCGAGCTGGAAGGCCTGGCCAACCGCGGCTACACCAGCGGCTTCCTGGAGCGCCGCCCGGCGCAGGACTACCAGAACTACGAGACCGGCCATTCGGTGGCCCAGCGCAGCCAGTTCGTCGGCGAAGTGAAGGCCGTGCAGGACGGCTGGGCCGAGGTGGAGACCAAGAACCGCTTTGCCGTCGGCGACTGGATCGAGATCATCCACCCGCGGGGCAACCGCACGGTTCGGCTGGAAGTGATGAAGAACGCCGACGGCGCGCCAATCCAGGTGGCCGCCGGCAACCCGCTGCGGGTATGGATACCCGTGGATGGCCCGGCCGAGCAGGCGCTGATCGCGCGCCTGATCGAGGCGCCGGCGACGCCCTGACCGCGGCGCCGGCCCCAGCCGGCAGCCGCCACCGCATCGCCCCGTGACCCGAGACCTGCAACAGCGACTCCGGCACGCGTGGCGCACCCTGCTGGGCGCCGACGTCCTGAGCGGTCTGTCCGTGGCCATCGGCATGAGCCTGACCGCGCTGCTGGGCTACGCCGCCTTTGGCACGACCGCCGCCATCAACATCAGCGTCGGCGCCATCATCGCCCTGATCCCCGACACACCGCGGCCGAAGCGGGGCAAGCTGGCCCATCTGATCGCCGCGCCGCTGCTGGGCGTGCCGCTGTTCCTGGCGGTGCAACTGCTGCGCGGGCACCCGGTCGAACTGGGGCTGCTGCTGGTGTGCGGCACCTTCCTGGCGTTTCTCTCCACCGCCTGGGGTGGACGGGGCATGCCGGTGGCCGCCGCGGTCATGTTCGCCATGCTGCTGGCCATGGCGCCGCAGCCCGCCGCCAGCGTGCACGAGGCGCTGCTGCGCACCGCCTGGTGCGCCGGTGGTGCCCTGCTGTACGTGCTGTACGGCACGGCCAGCAACGCCCTGCTGAACGGCCGTTACCGCACCCAGTCCATGGCCGCCCTGCTGCTGAGCGTGGCCGCGCTGCAGCGCACCCACGCCGAGCGCGTCGTCCCGTCGCCCGATCACCCGGCCGATCTGCGCGCCCCGGGCGGGGTGTTGCAGCGCCAGGCGGCCCTGGCCGACCAGCTGCAGGTCGCGCGCGACCTGATCCTGGAGTCGCCCGGCACGCCGCATCGCCAGCGCCTGGCCGGCATGCTGATGGTGGTGCTGGAGTTGCGCGACCGGCTGATCGCCGGCGAGCTCGACATCGCACCCCTGCAATCGGTGCAGCCGGCGGCCCTGCGGCCGCTGGCCGACATCCTGCACGCCATGGCCGAGGACCTGCAGGCGCTGGCCGACGCCCTGCTGCTGGGCCGTTCACCGGCGCCCGTGCGCGACCACCGCGCCGCCCTTCAGGCGCTGCGCGAGCAGGCCACCGCCCAGGCGGCCGCCAGCACGCCAGCACCGGCGGCGATCACGCAGGCGGCGCTGGTGCGCAGCGTCAGCGTGCGCGTGGGCGACGAGGACGCCGCCGTGCGCCAGCTGGCCGCGCTGGCACGCGGCGACGCCGCGCCCCGGCTGTCGGCGGTGCGCAGCGGCTGGCAGCTGTTCGTCAGTCCGGCGTACTGGTCCAGCCAGCCGCTGCTGGGCGTCTGGCACTGGCGCCAGCCGGCACTGCGCCATGCGCTGCGCGCCGCGCTGGCCATGGGGGCCGGTTTCACGCTGGCGCAGTGGCTGCCCTGGGGCTCGCGCGACTACTGGATCCTGCTGACCATCGTCGTGGTGCTGCGCGGCAGCCTGGCGCAGACGCTGGAGCGGCGCAATGCGCGCGTGCTGGGCACACTGCTGGGCAGCGGCCTGGCGGTCGGGCTGCTGGCCCTGCATCCTCCCGCCGCCGTGCTGCTGCTCGCCGTCGTCGCCGCACAAGGCGTGGCACACGCCTTCGTGGTGCGGCACTACACCACCACGGCCGTCGCGGGGTCGGTGCTGGGCCTGGTGCTGGCCCACCTGCTGCACAGCGGCGGCCACCCGGCGTTCGACTTCATCGAGCGCGTCGGCGACACGCTGCTGGGTGCCGGCATCGCGTGGGCCTTCTCCTACGTCCTGCCGTCCTGGGAGCGCCATCAGATCGCCGGCACCGTGCGCCGCGTGTGCCGCGCCATGGCCCGCCACGCCCAGCAGTCGCTGGCCCTGGCGACCCTGGCCGAGGTCACCGGCCAGCCTGAGCTGACCTGGCGCCTGGCGCGGCGCGAAACCTATGACGCGCTGTCTGCACTGGTGCAGGCCAGCAACCGCGCCCTGGTCGAACCACGGGCCGTGCGCCCGCCCCTTGCCGCACTGGAACAGTTGCAGGGCCACGGCTACCAGCTGCTGGGGCAGCTCAGCGCCATCCAGTCGATCCTGCTGCTGCGCCGCCCGCAGCTGCAACTGGAGGCGGTGCAACCGGCACTGAACGACACGGCGCGCGCGATCGAAGCCACCCTGGACTTGAGCCGGCCCTGGCAGCCGGTGGCGACCGCGCCCGACGAGGCCGAAGACGAGTCGCCGCGCCTGTCCGCCGTGCCCGAGGACCTGCCCGACCCCTTCGAACCCCACTCGAACGCCTGGCTGCTGCGGCGCCTGGCCCTGGCCCGCCGCCAGGCGGGCGACCTGCGTGCCGCGACCGACCACGTGCTGGCCGAACTCGATGGCGGCCCGCCCAGCCGGGCCTGATGTACCTGGCCGCCCCAAGACGGCCCACCCTCAAGCCCGGGCGGCGGCCGGTGCCGGCGCCGCAATGAAGCGCCACGCAATCGCCCAGCCCAGCGCCTGCGTCGCCAGCAGCAGCGCCACCGTGCCCGGCCAGCCCGCGTGCGCATAGGCGATGCCGCCCAGCCACGCGCCGCAAAAGCCACCGCTGTAGTAGCCGGTGTAGTACAGCCCGCTGGCCAGTGAACGCCCGTGCTGGATGCGGTGGGCAATGAAGCTGAGCGCGGCCGACTGCGTGATGAAGGTGCCGCACGACGCCAGCGTCAGCCCGGCCACGATGGCGAGCACCGGCGCCAGCAGCGTCAGCAGCACCCCCAGCGCCGACAGCGCCACCGACAGCAGGATGGTGCGCCGTGCGCTCAGACGCGGAATCCAGCGCCCGGCCAGCGGCGTCACCACCACGCCCACCAGGTAGACCGTGAACACGTTGGCCAGCGCGGCCGGCGTGAAGTGGTAGGGCGCGGCCGCCAGGTGAAAGTTGACGAAGGTGAACATGCCCACCAGCGCCGCCAGCGCGGTAAAACCCAGCGCGCCCGCCGCCTGCAACGCCGGATGGCGCAGCAGCGTGGCCAGCGTGGCCAGGGCGCTGGCCACCTGCCGGTCGGGCACGAAGTGGCGCGAGGGCGGCAGCACGCGCCACACCAGCACGGCGCCGGCGACGTTGAGCAGGGCCAGCACGCCAAAGCCGGCGCGCCAGGACATGAAATCGGTCAGATGCCCCAGCAAGAAGCGCCCCAGGAAGCCCCCCAGCACACTGCCGGTGATGTACCAGCTCATCATCCGCACCATGGCGGCGCCGCGAAACTCCTCGCCGATGTAGGCGATGGCCACCACCGTCACGCCCGGCACCGCCAGCCCCTGCACGAAGCGCCACGCGGTGAACTGCTGCACGGTCTGCACGCCGATCATGGCCGCCGTCGGCAGCGCCAGCGCCAGCACCGAGACCACCACCAGCGCCTTGCGTCCCAGCGCATCCGACACCATGCCCATCAGCGGCGACACCAGCGCCACCGCCAGCACCGTGGCGCCCACCGCGCGGCCGATCTCGATCACGCTGGCATGCAGATCGCGTTGCAGCTCGGGAACGATCGACTGCACCGAATACACCTGCAGGAAGGCAAACACCCCGACCAGCGCGATGGTCAGCAGCAACAACGGGGTGGGTTGGCCGTCGTGTTCGGGCAGGTGAGCGGGCGGCGGGACGGCGGACATGGGCGCGGCGTGCGGCGGTCGAGGGGCCCGCTGGCCGGAGAAAGCAAAGCGTTCGAGTCTACGTCAGGGGCCACGGCGCCGACATTGCGCACAATCGGGGCCCACGCGCCTGCCGCGCCCCCGCCTTATGTCTGCTGCCGACTTCTCCGCTCACACCCCCATGATGGCGCAATACCTGCGCCTGAAGGCCGACTTCCCCGACACCCTGCTGTTCTATCGCATGGGGGATTTCTACGAGATGTTCTACGCCGACGCCGAGCGCGCCGCCGGCCTGCTGGACATCACGCTCACCACGCGCGGGCAGTCGGCCGGCGCGCCGATTCCGATGGCGGGCGTGCCCTTTCATTCGGTGGACGGGTACCTGGCGCGGCTGATCAAGCTGGGCGAATCGGTGGCGATTTGCGAGCAGGTGGGCGACGTGGCCACGGCCAAGGGGCCGGTCGAGCGCAAGGTGGTGCGCGTGGTCACGCCCGGCACGCTGACCGATACCGAGCTGCTGGCCGACAAGAGCGAGTCGCTGCTGCTGGCCGTGCAACCCGGCGCGCGCGGGCGCACGGGTCTGGCCTGGCTGGCGGTGACGCAGGGGCAGGTGCACCTGGCCGAATGCGGCGCGGATGAGCTGACGGGCTGGATCGACCGCATTGCACCAAGTGAGCTGCTGCTGTCGCAGGATGCGCCGCCGGCGCTGGAAAAGGCGCTGGCCCAGGGCACACGCGCCGCCCTCACCCGCCGCCCCGCCTTCCAGTTCGACGCGCCGCTGGGCCGGCGCAAGCTGCTGGAGCAGCTGCAGGCCGCCAGCCTGGCCGCCTGGAACGCCGAGGAGCTGCCGCACGCCCACGCCGCCGCCGCCGCGCTGCTGGCCTACGCCGAACACACGCAGGGCCGGGCGCTGACGCACGTGCGCGCCCTGGTGGTGGAGCGCGCGGGCGAGCTGATCGAGCTGCCCGCCAGCACGCGCCGCAACCTGGAGCTGGTGCAGACCCTGCGCGGCGAGGACGCGCCCACGCTGCTGTCGCTGCTGGACACCTGCATGACCGGCATGGGCAGCCGCCGGCTGAAAAGCTGGCTGCTCGCGCCCGCGCGCGATCGCGCGCAGGCCAGCGCGCGCCTGGCCGCCATCGGCGCGCTGCGCGAGGGCGGCCTGTGGCAGAAGCTGCGCGCCGAGCTCAAGGGCACCAGCGACATTGAGCGCATCACGGCGCGCATCGCGCTCATGCAGGCGCGCCCGCGCGAGCTGGTGGCGCTGCGCCATGCGCTACAAAAACAAGAGCTGCTGGCGCTTGTCCAGCAAGCGCCAGAGGCTTATTTGACTCAAATCGCGGCGGACCTGGCGCCGCCCGCCGAAGCGCTCGATCTGCTGTGCGCGGCGTTGCTGGAAGAGCCCGCCGCGCTGATCCGCGACGGCGGCGTGATCGCCCCCGGCCTGGACGCCGAACTGGACGAGCTGCGCGCCATCCAGGACAACTGCGACGCCTTCCTGCTCGAACTGGAAGCGCGCGAACGCGCGCGCACCGGCATCAATAACCTGCGCGTGCAGTTCAACAAGGTGCACGGCTTCTACATCGAGGTCACGCAGGGCCAGGCGGCCAAGGTGCCCGATGACTACCGGCGCCGCCAGACGCTGAAGAACGCCGAGCGCTTCATCACGCCCGAACTCAAGGCCTTCGAGGACAAGGCCCTGTCGGCCCAGGAGCGGGCGCTGGCGCGCGAGAAGTGGCTGTACGAGCATCTGCTGAACCAGTTGCAGCCGCACGTGCCGCAGCTCACGCGCTTTGGCCGCGCGATTGCCGCGCTGGACGCGCTGGCGGCGCTGGCCGAGCGCTCGCTGACGCTGGGCTGGTGCGCGCCCGAGTTCGTCGCCCACCCCTGCATCGAGATCCGCGCCGGCCGCCACCCGGTGGTCGAAGCGCGCCTGGCCGAGACCAGCGGCGCGCCCTTCATCGCCAACGACACGCTGCTCGGCCCCAAGGCACGCATGCAGATCATCACCGGCCCCAACATGGGCGGCAAGAGCACCTACATGCGCCAGGTGGCGCTGATCGTGCTGCTGGCTTCCATCGGCAGCTACGTGCCGGCGCAGGCCTGTCGCCTCGGCCCCATCGACGCCATCCACACCCGCATCGGCGCCGCGGATGATTTGGCCAACGCGCAGTCCACCTTCATGCTGGAGATGACCGAGGCGGCGCAGATCCTGCACACCGCGACGCGCGAGTCGCTGGTGCTGATGGACGAAATCGGCCGCGGCACCAGCACCTTCGACGGCCTGGCGCTGGCCAGCGGCATCGCCGCGCACCTGCACGACAAGGTTGGCGCGTTCACGCTGTTTGCCACGCACTACTTCGAGTTGACCGAGTTTCCGGCCACGCACCACGGCGCCGTCAACATGCACGTGAGCGCGGCCGAAAGCGGCCACGACATCGTGTTCCTGCACGAGCTGCAACCCGGCCCCGCCAGCCGCAGCTACGGCGTGCAGGTGGCGCGCCTGGCGGGCGTGCCGGCGGCCGTGGTCAACCATGCGCGCCACGCGCTGGCGCAGCTGGAACAAGGCGCCAGCGCGGCGCAGGCGCAGGTCGATCTGTTCGCGCCGCCGCCCGCTGCTGCCGAACCGGTACCCTCGCCGCTCGATGCGGCCCTGGCCGCGCTCGACCCCGACAGCCTCAGTCCGCGCGAGGCACTGGAGGCTCTGTACCAACTAAAGAGGCTCGGCATCGGCCGCTCGTCATGACGCGCCAGTTCAGCCCGCGCCAGACGGTGGCCGGCCAGCGTGTTCCTGCGCCTGGACGCTTTCCGCCAGCTGCTTGAGCTGGTGCAGTGTCACCGGCAAGCCGCGCTTGAGCTGCTGACCGACGATCAGAACCAGCAACGGCTTGAGCATGCCGGCGAAACGAACCCAGTGCGCAATGCGCGTGCCGTCGCCGAAGGGCTCCAGTTCGTGCTCGAAGTCCATGCGGAACAACGCGGTGCGGCTGGTCACCGTGAAGCTGCGGTTGTCCACCACGGCAGTGACCTGCATGGGGACGGTGCGGCCCCTGGCCGGCGTCAGATGGCCGTTGGCCCCCAGCGTCAGGCCACCGGACAGGTGGGATGACCGGGTGTCGGGGTCCCAGCGGTTCCAGTGTTCGACATCGCGGTAGATGCGAAACACGGTCTCGGGCGAGGCCTTGGTGAGGATGCTTCTTTCGATCTGGGCCATGGGCGTTGCTACCTCAGCCCCCCCAGAGGCGATACACCAGATAGCCCAGCAGCAACGCCATCAGCCAGCCAGCAAACGCCGATCTGGTGCGTGGCACTTCGCCGGGCGACAGGCCTTCGGCCTCCACGCGCGGAAAGCTCGGATCGGATTCTCGCTGCCGGCCAGCGGTGGGCGCGCGCGGCGTCGACGGCGCCGCCTTGCCAGGCGTCTCGGCCGCGGTGGGGCGCGCGCTCAGCAGCGCCTTCAGCAATCCGGGCAGGTCGCGCTGCCGCAACGCCTCGATCAGCTCGGGCGGCAACTGGGGTGGCGTCTGGGTAGCCATGGCATGAACGGGATGAACGGACCGGCCGCAGATTGTGCAACCGGCGCGCCGCCTTGGCCAGCCCCTGGCGGGCACAATCACGCGCCATGACGACGTTGATCTTCTCCCACGGCAACAGCTTTCCCGCCAGCACCTACCGCGTGATGCTCGACAGCCTGCGCGCGCGGGGCTTTCAGGTGCACGCGATCGAGAAATACGGCCACGACCCCAAATACCCCGTCACCGACAACTGGCCCCACCTGGTGCGCCAGCTGGCGCAGTTCGCCACGCAGCGGCGCAAGGAATCCGGCGGCGAGGCCGTCTGGCTGGTCGGCCATTCGCTGGGTGGCATCCTGAGCCTGATGTGCGCCGCCCGCCATCCCGAGTTGGCGCGCGGCGTGGTGATGCTGGACTCGCCGGTGCTGAGCGGCTGGCGCGCCGGCGCCGTGCGCATGGTCAAGCGCACGCCGCTGATGCGGCGCCTGTCGCCCAGCGCGGTGGCGCGCCGGCGCCGCAATGAGTGGGACGACCGGCAGGCCGTGTACCAGCACTTTCGCGGCAAGAAGGTGTTTGCCGCCTGGGACCTCCAGGTGCTGCGCGACTACGTGGACCACGGCACCATCGACGCCGAAGGCACCTGGCAACTGGCCTTCGACCCCGAAGTCGAGTCGCGCATCTACGAGACCCTGCCGCACAACCTGGGGCCGCTGCTGCGCAAGCACCCGCTACAGTGCCCGGTGGCCTTCGTGGGCGGCATCGAATCGGTGGAAATGCGCCAGGTCGGCGGGCTGGACGCCACCGCCGAAGTGGCGCAGGGCCGCGTGACCATGATCGAGGGCACGCACCTGATCCCGATGGAGCGCCCGCTGGCCACCGCCGCCGCCATCGAGGCGCACATCCGCGCCATGGCTACGGCGTCGACCGCCTCGCCCGGAACGCCAGGCTGATGCGCGGCCCGGCGGCGCGCGCGCTCTTGGGAATGCCGTGCTCGTGCGTGCGCTGGCTGGCGTGGCTCATCACCAGCACGCTGCCCGGCTCCAGCGTGACACGCCGCGCGCTGCCGCCGGCATGGGCGCGCACCAGCATGTCGCGCGGCGCGCCCAGCGAGACGATGGCGATCGGCCAGCCCGGCACCAGCTCGGCCTGGCGGTCGCCGTGCGGCGCCACGCTGTCGCGCCCGTCGCGGTACAGGTTCAGGCCCACGTGCGTGTAGGGCGCCGGCGCGACGGCCTGTACCAGCGCCAGCGCGGCGTCGATGCAGGCTGGCCGCCCGGGATCGCGCAGCGCCACGCTGGCCACCAGGCGCGGCACGTCCACCACGCGCTCGTACATCGGTCGGCGCAGGCTGCGCCAGGACACCAGCGCCCGCAGCGTGGCCAGCCACTGGTCGGCCGTCGCCGGCGGCAGGCGCGCCGGGTGATAGACGATGCCGCCTTCGGCGTCGTGCACCAGCGTGATCGCGTCGTCGATGAACCACAAAGACTGTTGATTCATACAGTCATGTTAGCGCCCTCGGGTGCCGGCGGCAAGACGGTGGCGGTGGCTGCATAAGATAAATGCCGTTTTCGCCGGCCGCCGCATGCGGCGGCGCCCCCTCTGCCCGATCGATCACTCCATGAATTCAACACCCCGCACCTTCTCGCAAGCGGCCTGGCAGCGCAACCTGGCGCTCTACCAGGACACCCTGGCCCTGCCCTTCAACCAGGAGCTGGCCGCCGGCACGCTGTCGACCGGGCGCTTTCACCACTACATCATCCAGGACGCGCACTACCTGGTGGCCTACGGGCGCGCACTGGCCATCGCCGGCGCCAAGGCCGACCACGCCGACGGGCTGATGCAGTTCACCGCGGCGGCCCGCGAGGCGGTGGTGGTCGAGCGCCAGATGCACGGCGGCTTCATGCAGCAGTTCGGCGTGAGCAGCGCGCAGTTCGCCGCCACGCCACTGTCGCCCGCCTGCCACCACTACACCCAGTTCCTGCTGGCCACCGCCTGGGCCGAGCCCTACCCCGTGGTGCTGGCCAGCCTGCTGCCCTGCTTCTGGATCTATGCCGAGGTGGGCCGCGACATCCACGCGCGCGCGGCCCGGCCCAACCCCTACGGCGCCTGGATCGACACCTATGCGGGCGAGGACTTCCACACCGTGGTGCGCGGCGTGCTGGCCACCATCGACCGCGTGGCCGCGGGCGTCGATGCGGGCACGCTGGACGCCATGCACGCCGCCTACACCACGAGCGCCAGGCTGGAATGGATGTTCTGGGATTCGGCGTACCGGCTCGGGCGCTGGCCGGTGTAGGCGCGCCGGCCTGGCCTACGGCAACGGCTCGGCCCGCAGCACCATCGCGGCGCCAAACGCCAGCCCTTCGGCCGGCCAGTCCGCCGCCGAGCGCAGCGGCCGCCGCCCATCGGCCAGCAGGCGCGCGGCGCGGATCACGCCGGCGTGGGTGACCCACACCGCGTCGCGGCCGCGGGCGCGCCAGTCGCCCCAGGCCTCGGCCACGCGCGCCATCAGCTCGGCGACGTTCTCGCCACCGCCCGGCCGCCCCTGCGCAAAATCGGCCAGCCAGGCGTCGAACTCGGCGCGCCCGATGTCGGCCCAGCGCCGCCGCTCCCAGCGGCCGAAGTCGAATTCGCGCAGCCGCGCATCGGTTTCCAGCATCAAATCGGGCCGCAGCGCTTTCAGGGACAGCGCCAGCAGCTCACATCTTTGTAGCGGCGAAACATGCATCGACAGGCCCTGCGGCAGCTGCCCGGCCAGCACCTGCGCGGCATCGCGCGTGGCGGCGGCGTCGGCTGGCAGGTCGCTGGCGCCATAGCACAGGCCTTCGGCCGCCACCACCTCGGCATGGCGCACCAGCCACAGCTTCATGGCAGCCTCAGCGCCAGGCCCAGATACAGCGCCAGCTCGCACAGCTGCTGCGTGGCCCCCAGCGTGTCGCCGGTGAAACCCTGCAGGCGCCGGCGCAGGGTGCGCCGCATGGCGCCCAGCGCCAGCATCCAGCCCAGCACGGCCAGCCCCAGCGACAGCGGGCCGTGCACCCAGCCCAGCAGCAGCAGCGCCGGCAGGCTCCAGGCCAGGCCAGTGAGCACGGTGGCCGGCCCGGCGCTTTCGGCCAGCGGCTTGGATTTGGCGCCCGAGGAGTCGCTCACATAGGGCAGCGCGTACATCACATCCAGCGGCGCCGCGCGCGACAGCACGTGCGCGCCCAGCAGCGCCGCCGCCGCGGGCGCTGCGCCGCGCTGGGCGATCAGTGCCAGCAGCGCCACCTTGAGCCCCAGCACCAGCCCCAGCGCCAGCGTGCCGTAGCTGCCGATGCGCGAGTCCTTCATGATCTCCAGCGCGCGCTCGCGGCTGGCGCTGCCGCCCAGGCCGTCGAAGGTGTCGGCCAGGCCGTCCTCATGGAAGGCGCCGGTCAGCCAGGCGGTGGCCGCCGTCGACAGCCCAGCCGCCACCAGCGCGCCCAGCGGCCCGGCCGGCAGCAGCACCAGGGCGGCCCACAGCACGGCCGCGCCCCAGGCCCCCACCACCCAGCCCACGCCCGGAAAGTGCCCGGCGCTGGCGTTCAGCATCCGCGGGCTGTAGCCCACCCACCCGGCCAGCCGCCCGGTGACCGGGATGCGGGTGAAGAACTGCAGCGCAAGCAGGAAGTGGCGCAGCGCGGCCATGCGTGGGCGGCTGGTCAGCGGCTGCCCGCCTCGGCGTCGATGGCCTGGCGCACGCTCTGGTAGAAGGTTTCGCGCGCGGCGTACTGCGGGTTGTTGGCGCTCCCGGCCTTGGCCCAGTCGGAGTTGGTGACGATCACCAGCTCGCGCGCCGGGTCGATGAAGATGCCCTGGCCGAAGATGCCGCGCGCGGCAAAGCTGCCGTCGTCATAGGTCCACCACTGGTAGCCGTAGCCGCGCCCGGGCTGGCCGATGTCGGCCTGCTTGTGCGTGGCGTCGTGCAGGTAGTGGTCGGGCAGCAGCGCCTGGCCGTTGACCTTGGCGCCTTCCAGGATGAACAGGCCGAAGCGCGCGTAGTCACGCGGCGACGCCTGGATGCAGCAGCCGCTGATCTCCTGCCCGGTCTTGGACAGCAGCCAGGTGGCCTGCTGCTCGCTGCCGATGCGCGACCAGATCTTTTCCTGCATGTACTCGGTCAGCGGCTTGCCGACGGCGCGGGTGATCAGGATGCCCACCAGGTTGGTTTCGCCGGTGCTGTAGTTCCAGCGCTCCCCGGCGGGCGCGGCGCGTGGCAGCTGGCGCAGGTAGCTCACCAGCGCGTCGACGCCCGGCTCGGGCTTGTGGTTGTTGAAGCGCGCGACGTCGGAGTTGGGGTCGCCGTAGTCCTCGTTCCATTGCACGCCCGAGGTCATGGTGAGCAGCTGGCGCACGCTGACGTCGTCGTAGGCCGAGCCCTTCATGTCGGTGATGTAGTCGCTGACCTTGTCGTCCATGCTCTTGATGGCGCCGTCCTTCAGCGCCGCGCCCACCAGCGTCGAGGTGAAGGACTTGGCGACCGAAAAGCTGGTCCAGCGCCCGCTGCCGTCGAAGCCCAGGCCGTAGCGCTCCAGCCGCAGCTGGCCCTTGTGCACGATCAGCACCGCCGCGCCGTGCTGCTCCTGCATGTAGGCATCGATGTCCAGCGGCAGCTTGAGCGGCGGGCCGGGCGGCAGCGGCCGCGCCTGCGCGCTGGGCGCGGCGGTGCGCCACTTGGCCAGCAGCGCGATGCGGTCCATGGCCCGAAAGGCCGCGTCGCGCTGCTTCTCGCTCCAGAACAGGATGTCGCGGTTGGTCGGCAGCGTGGCCAGCAGGCCGCGCGCCTCCTTGTCCAGGCTGAACCAGCCGATGCCGGCGCCCACGACGAGGATCAGCAGCAGGGTCAGCAGAATTCGCTTCAGGGTTTTCACACAGGTCTCCTTGTATCGCCCGTGGGGCGCATCGTAGCGCCCGCGCCTCACGCCTTGTCCGACACCCCGGCGGATTCGAAGCTGGCCATCTCGCCCAGGATGCGGCAGGCGGATTCGAGGATCGGCCAGGCCAGCACGGCGCCGCTGCCCTCGCCCACGCGCAAGGCCAGATCCATCAGGGGTTCGGCTCCCAGCAGCGCCAGCAGCCGCGCGTGACCGCGCTCATCTGACCGGTGCGCGAACACGCAGCGCTGCATCACCGGCGGCGCGATGCGGCAGGCCACCAGCACGGCGGCGCTGGCGATGAAGCCATCGACCACCACCACACGCCGCTCGCTCGCCGCCTGCAGCACGCAGCCCACCAGGGTGGCGATCTCGAAGCCCCCCAGCGCGGCCAGCACCTCCAGCGGCTCGGTCGCGCCCGCGTTGGCGGCCAGCGCCTGGCGCAGCACGGCGGTCTTGCGCGCGATGCCGGCGGCGTCCAGCCCGGTGCCGGCGCCCGTCACCTCGGCCACGTCGATGCCGCCCAGGCGCGCCGCCAGCAGCGACGCGGCGCTGGTGTTGCCGATGCCCATCTCGCCCAGCAGCAGCGCGTTGCCGGGCAGGCCGCGCACCAGTTCGATGCCGTTTTGCACCGCCTGCTCGCACTGCGCAGCACTCATGGCGGGACCGATAGCGCTGTCCTGCGTGCCGGACGCGATCTTGCGAATCACCAAGCCCGGCGCGGGTGCAAAGTCCTTGCGCACGCCGCAATCCACCACCGTCTGCGCAATGCCGTGCTGGCGCGCCAGCACGCTCACCGCCGCGCCGCCGGCCAGGAAGTTGCCCACCATCTGCCACGTGACATCGCTCGGGTAGGCCGACACGCCGCGCGCGGCGATGCCGTGGTCGGCGGCGCAGACGACGAGCTGCGGCGCGAGCAGGCGCGGCTCGGTCGTGCCCAGGATCAGCCCGAGCCGCTCGGCCAGCGCGGCCAGACGGCCCAGCGCGCCGTGCGGCACGGTCTTGCGCTCGATCTTGTGTCGCAGCGCGGCGGCAAGTTGAGGATCGTTCAGTTCAACAACCGAAGGCAGGGACAAGGTCATGGGCGTCATGGAAGTCAACGGATCAGCGCGTCCAGCGCGCCAGGGGTGAACGAGGATTGCAGCGTGGCCGCCAGGCGCTCGAACACGGTGTCCAGCGTGGGCGCGGCGGCGCCGAACAGGGCGTGCAGCGCGGCGGGGTCTTCGAACAGGCCATGCAGATACACGCCCAGCACGTTGCCGGCCACGTTCTGCCAGGCCAGGCCCGCCAGCACCTCGCGCGCCACATCGCCCTTGGCCGCCATGGCCGGGTGCTGGGCGGTCTGGCCGCTGTGGATTTCATAGCCACTGACGGCCACGCCCGCCAGGGCCGACCAGGGGCCGGCGACGTCGCCGAAGCGGGCGTGCGCATGCCGCACGGTCTTGTGTGGCTCGAAGCGGGTCACCAAGGGGAGCAGGCCCAATCCCGGCCCGTTGCTGAAATAGCCCCCACGCTCCACCGCTGCGCGTGTTGCGCTGCCCCCCAAGGAGGCCGCGTTTTCGCCTTGGGGCGGCCCGGCGGCGAAAACCTGCGGTTCGACCCCGTGCAGGTCGATCAGCGCCTCGCCCAGCATCTGCAGGCCGCCGCAGATGCCCAGCACGCGCCCGCCGCGCGCGGCGTGCCGCGCGATGGCGGCGTCCAGCCCCTGCGCGCGCAGCCAGGCCAGGTCGGCGGCGGTGGCCTTGCTGCCGGGCAGGATGATCCAGTCCACGTCATCCAGCTCGGCCGGGCTGCGCGCCCAGGTCAGGCGCACGCCGGCCATGTTCTTGAGCGGCTGGAACTCGTCCAGGTTGCTGATGCGCGGATAGGCGACGACAGCCACGCGCGTGTGCACCGCGCCGCTGCCGCGCGCGCGGTCGTCGAACACGCCGTCTTCCTCGGGCAGGCCGTGGCCGAAGTGCATCGGCACCACGGCCAGGGTGGGCACGCCGGTGAGCTGCTGCAATTGATCCGGCCCGGGCGCCAGCAGCGCTGGATCGCCACGGAACTTGTTGAGCACGAAACCGCGCAGACGCGCCCGGTCCTCGGGCGGCAGCAGCGCCCAGGTGCCGTACAGGTGGGCCAGCGCGCCGCCGCGGTCGATGTCGGCCACCAGCAGGCAGCGCGCATCGGCGTGGCGCGCCACGCGCAGGTTGACCACGTCGCTGGCCATCAGATTCAGCTCGGCGGGCGAGCCGGCGCCTTCGATCACCACCACGTCGTTTTCGGCGCGCAGCGCGTCCAGTGCGGCGGCGATGGGCGGCCACACGCGCTGGCCGCGCTCGCGCCAAGGCAGCGCGCTCAGTTCGCGGTCCACCTGCCCCAGCAGCACCACCTGGCTGCGCGTGTCCGCTTCGGGCTTGAGCAGCAGCGGGTTCATGCGCACGTCGGGCACGGCGCGCGCGGCCAGGGCCTGGAAGTACTGGGCGCTGCCGATTTCCCCCAGGAAGGAGGTTGAGCGTTGGGCGTTCAGCGTTGGGCGTGGGGCGCCGGAAGGCTCCCGCTGAACGCTGAACGCTGAACGCTGAACGCCGCTGGCCACCACCCGCGCGTTGTTGCTCATGTTCTGCGCCTTGAAGGGCGCGACCTTGAGCCCCTGGTTGGCGTAGTGGCGGCACAGGGCGGTGGCGATCCAGCTCTTGCCGGCGCCGCTGCTGGTGCCCAGCACCATGACGCAGCGCGCGCTCATGCCGATGCCCCCAGCGCCGCGACCAGCGCGTCCTGCGCCGCCGGCGCCGCCACCGCCAGGCGCACCCGGCCGGGCAGGCCAAAGCTGGCGCAGTCGCGCAGCTTGATGCCGTGGCGGCGCAGCCCGCCCAGCCATGAATTCATGTCAAACCGGCCTCCAGCGCTTGCGCAGCCAGCGCAAGCAGCTACAAAAAAGTTAGCGTCGCTGGGCTCGATCTGCCAGCCCAGGCGGGCCAGCGCGTCGATCTGGCGCGCTTTCCAGCGCCGCAGCGTGGCGCGGCAGTCGGCCAGCCAGTCGTGCGCGGGCGCGCTGGCCCAGCATTGCAGCAGCGCCACGCCGTGCGCGCCCAGCGGCCAGGACGGCGCCAGCGCGCGCAGGCGCGCCAGCAGCGCGGCATCCGCCCCCACGGGCGCGATGGCGTAGGCCGCGCGCACCCCCGTCAGGCCCAGCGCCTTGTTGGGCGTGATCAGGCGCCAGACGCGCGCCAGCGCCGCCGCGTCCAGGCTGGGCTGGCCCGACAGGCGCAGCGGCTCGTAGGCCTGATCCAGCACCAGCGTCTGGCCCGGCCGCAGCGCTGCCACGCGCGCCGCCAGCCCCGGCTCGGCCTGGCCCAGCGGGCTGGACGGCTCGCAGGCCCACAGCAGCGCCGCCGCGCCCGCATCGGCCGCCGGCCGCAAGCCCGCCGCCCGCGCGGCGCGCGCGTAGTCGCCGTAGGCGTGTGGCGGCTGCCACACCCGCGCTGGGGCGCCGGCCTGCAGCGCCACCGCGACGCTGAGGCGCTGGATGAATTCGCTGGCGCTGGCCGCCAGCACGATGCGCGCCGGCGCCACCGCGTGCCAGTCGGCCAGCAGCCGCGCCAGCGCGGTGTAGGCCGGATCGGGGTAGTGCCGCGCGTCGGCCGCGGCCAGCGCCTGCAGCGCCCGCGGCCAGGGCCCGCAGCCGTTGGCGTTGGTCGACAGGTCGTGCAGGGGCACGCCCGCGGCGTCCGGCCCGCCGTGCAGCGGACTGTCCAGGCCGGTCGCGCCCTCCGTGGTAGGCACTTCAATGGTGCAGGACATGGATGCTTGATTGCTACGATATCAAGAGCTGCTTGCGCAGTCTGGGTAGGCGCTTTAGGCCGATCAATATCCCTACGCAGAGGACACAGAAGAAACCAAAAAACTTCTTCTGAATGTTTTGCGTCCTCTGCGCAATCTTTGCGTCCTCTGCGTTCGGCTGTTGCGGCTGTTCAGCCTCAAGCAACCGCCGCCCCCACCAGCGCCGCGCAAGCCAGCAGCGTGGCCGCCAGCGCGCAGTGCGAGCCGACGGCGCAGGCGCGCAGGGTATCAGACGGCTGCGCCACCCGGCCGGCGGCGTGCAGCGCGTACACGCCCGGTTTGCCCAGGCGCACGCCCAGCGCCAGCGCCATCGCCGCCATCGGCCAGCCGCCGTTGGGCGACGGCGTGCGGCGCGCCTCGGCCGGCAGGCGCCGCCAGCCGCGCAGCCGCCCCAGCACGCCGATCAGCCCCGCCGTGATGCGCGCCGGCAGCCAGGCCAGCCCGTCGTCGGCGCGTGCCGCCCACCGGCCGGCCCAGCGCCAGTCGCGCCCGCCGCGCTCGCCGGCGTAGCCCCACATGGCGTCGGCGGTGTTGGCAAAGCGAAACAGCGCCGCGCCCGGCAGGCCCAGCAGCACGAACCAGAACAGAGGTGCCACCAGCGAATCGTTCAGGTTCTCGGCCAGGCTCTCGATGGCGGCCTCGCGCACCTCGTGCGGCGCCAGCGCCGACACGTCGCGGCTCACCAGCCGCGCCAGTTGCGCGCGGCCGGCATCCGCCGATTCGGCCAGCGCCCGCTCCACCGCCAGCACCTCGTCGTGCAGCATGGCCCAGGCCAGCAGGGGCTTCAGGAACAGCCCCAGCGCCAGCGCCGCCAGCCAGGCCGGCTGCGTCAGCACCCAGTGCTGGAACGCCGCGCCCACCCCAAAAACGATAGCTGCCGCCGCGCACCAGGCAAGCGCCGACAGCCAGAACACCTGTCCATCGGGGCGCGGCGACGGCGCCCCCGCGGCCGGTGCCAGGCGCGCCCCGGCCCAGCCCAGCCAGCGCCCCATCCACACCACCGGGTGCCAGCGCGCCGGCGGCTCGCCCAGCAGGCGGTCGATGGCCAGCGCCAGCGCCGGCGCGCAGGCCAGCAGCACGGCATCGGGCATGGCGGCGGGCAGCCAGATCACGCCGCCACCCGGCGCGCGCCAGCGCTGCCCGCGGCGGGCTTGACC
>Ga0209922_100199_pt1 | contig 143665 bp, 128 predicted proteins | sample ThiBiot_500_biof_FD_183946 | JGI IMG/M metagenome (GOLD analysis project Ga0209922, IMG submission 183946) | Wastewater bioreactor microbial communities from Cape Town, South Africa - Thiocy_expt_500_biof (SPAdes) | ecosystem: Engineered > Bioreactor > Thiocyanate-remediating >... | reverse complement strand
AGCTACTGGTCCGGTTCGAGAAAACCGACCACAGCTACCTCGCACTGCTTATGCTCGGCTGCGCCATTATCGCCTTCCGCAAGGCAGGAGCCCCAGGTAAAGCAAATATTATTTACGGATAAATTCTTATTATGTATCAGTGAAGGTTAAAGTGGCCCCCTCAGTCAAGACAATATTAGGTTGAGTTTAAGAGGGTAGCTGATCACATGCAGCGGAACGGCGCTGCTCCGATTCGGTTTCTGAGTGAGATGTTTCTCGCTCACTGAATTTATCCACAATTCTTGCCCCGCCGCCCCTTGCTGTCCGGTAGACCTCGTTGGGCGTGCGATAGTCCAGCGACTGGTGTGATCTTTCCGTGTTGTAAAACACAAAGTATTCTGTCAGTCCCAGCAGCAGTTCAGGCACGGTGGCATACCCTTTCAAATACACGTCCTCGTGCTTGACGCTGCGCCAGAGCCGTTCCACGAAGATGTTATCCAATGCCCGTCCGCGTCCGTCCATGCTGATGGCAATACCATGCGCCTTGAGCACTCTGATGAATGCCTCTGAGGTAAACTGGCAGCCCTGATCGGTATTGAATATCTCGGGGGGGCCACAGGTCTGCAATGCCTGCTCCAGACAGTCTACACAGAACCCGCTATCCAACGTGTTCGACACGCGCCACGCCAGAACTTTGCGGCTGTACCAGTCGATCACCGCTACCAGGTACACAAATCCCCGCGCCAGGCGAAGATAAGTAACATCGCTGCTCCACACCTGGTTGGGCTGTGTCACCTCTACCCCGCGCAGCAGGTACGGATAGACCTTGTGCTGCTGGGTGGCGCAACTGGTATTCGGCCCCGGCGCCATGCCCGCCAGTCCCAGCTTGCCCATGAGTCGCTGCACTCGCTTGCGGTTGATGCGATGCCCCATGCCGCGCAAGTACACCGTCATCTTGCGGCTACCGTAAAAAGGATGCCTTGTGTATTCGGCATCGATCTGCACCAACAGGATCAATTCCTGTTCGTCCGGTTCAACAGCCCGGTGCGGTGCATAGGTGGCGGAACGAGCGACCCCCGCCAGCTCGCATTGCCGGGTCAGTGCCAATTGATCATTGGGACTGATCCAGCGCTTGCGCTCTTCTATAGACTGATCCCGGACTTTTTTTAAGCCAGTCCAGTTCCATCTTCAGCCGCCCGATCTCAGAGTAGAGCCGCTCCGGGCTGGCGGATGGGTCAACCGGCTTGGGGCCGCGCCTAATGTCGAATATCCCGGATGCCTGCCCCTGCAACTCCTTCTTCCACAACCCCACCTGGGTCGGATGCACCCCAAACTCCCGGGCAATCTCGTTCACCGTCTTGACTCCCCGGATCGCTTCAAGCGCCACCTTGGCCTTGAACTCACCACTGAAATTCTTGCGTTTCTTCTCACTCACTGCCTACTCCTTCTTATAGCAGACTACCATCTTAAATCACTGTCCAGAACCTGGGGTCCACTATAGGTGCGATCTGAGGTGATTCGGTTAGCGGCATCTATTTCATACATCGGTAACAGCGGTAACAATTCGCATAAGGCACGGGTAACGCCCAATTCATCGGGTATTCCGCGTTACCGAAAAATGGTACCGGTTCGAATATGTACTGTAACGGCGGTAACGATCTTGGCTTATGTGAGGCTAGCAAAATAGACTCGAGCAGTGGCCAGTTGTTAGCTGCCAGGGACGATAACTGTTACGGTAACAGTAATAGAAGTAAGATTCGTTAAACGCCCCCTGTAACGGTTACGGTGGAGTTGGAGTTAACCCTTTTCCGTGGACGGTTCTGGACTTGATTCCCAAGCTTCCGTTAAAGCATGCTTGGGCTCATTACGTGGGACATCAGAATTAGGAATAGAAGTTGATCTCCTTTCGAAGTTAACAGGTGAGAGGTATCCCAGCGCGCTATGACGTCGCCTAGGGTTGTACCAGCCCTCGATCCAGGTGAATACTGCCAGGCGGGCTTCGGTACGGGTTTTGAAGGTTTTGCGATCGATCAGTTCGCACTCCAGACTGGCGAAGAAGCTCTCGGCCATGGCGTTATCGTACGCATCGCCCACCGTTCCCATGGAAGGTCGCACACCCATCTGGCGGCATCGGTTGCCGAAGGCCAGACTGGTGTACTGGCTACCCTGATCGCTGTGATGAATGACATGCTCAGGGCAACGTTGCTGTAAAGCCATATTCAGTGCACCCAGCACCAGGTCAGCGTTCATCTGTTCACCGATAGACCAGCCGACCACGCGGCGACTCCATGCGTCGAGGACCACGGCCAGATAGATAAATCCTGCCCAGGTGGGCACAAAGGTCATATCCGCCACCCACAGCGCATTGGGAGAATCCGCGTGGAATCGACGCTGCACCAGATCCGGCGCTGGCCGTTGACGCTCATCGCGCTGGGTTGTCACAGTATAAGCTCGACGCCGGCTGACGCCTTGCAGACCGGCTTTGCGCATCAAGCGGGCCACACGTTGGCGGCTGACTGTCACACCCTGGTCGCGTAATTCGGCTCGCACTCGCGGCATGCCGTAGGTCTGGTCCGATTCGGCATGAATCTGCCGGATGCGCTCAGTCAACACAGCATTATTCATGGCTCGCATCGACGGTGGCCGATCACGCCAGGCATAGAATCCGCTGGCTGATACGTTCAGGACACGGCACAGGGAACGCACGGGATAGGTGGCCTGGTTTACCATTATGAGTTCGAAGACGATGTGGGTGTCACACCGCTTCTGCCGGCAAACCAGGCCGTAGCCTTCCTAAGAAACACCTTTGATGCTCTGTAATTGGAATCCCAACTCGCTGGCACGTCGGCGAAGCTGCTTGACGACACGCTCGCGGTATGCGGCTTCGTAGTAATCGGCACCTGGATCACGGTATCCGAGGCCAAACCGCAGCGTGTTGTAGAACAGCACTGCCAGTTTGCGCGCCGTCGCCGTCACTGCCTTGGCCTTGCCTACACGCGCCGACAGACGACGATAGAAGGCACCCAGCGCAGTATCCGTACGGCCAACTGTCACGGCCGCAAGCCGCAAATGTGCCGCTATTGGGTTGTTGGTCTTGCGTGACCTGGACGATAGTACCTTACCACCGCTGATCTTGCATCCGGGCGATAGCGCAAGCCACGAGGTGAAGTGCTTGGCGGTTGGCCATCGGCTAAGATCGGTTCCGCACTCAGAGATCATGCGTAGGGCCAGGTATGGCCCGATGCCATGGATCTGGGTGAGATCTGTTCCCAGGATCTGGTATAGCAGCGGTCTGACGTCGAATTCGATGCCGTTCGGCTGCTTGGTGCGATGCCGGGGCTTGGGAAGCGGTATCTCCGGATGCGGGTGATCTTGCACCATGCTCCGCAAGACGGCCTCGATCTCTCGATCACACTCGGTCACCTGGGTTTGATAGAAGTCATAGAGCGTCAGACTCTGGCGCAATGCGAACACATGCTCGGGCTGATAATTGCCGATGAGCGCCGCTTCAATGGTCTCGATACCGGATTTGCAACGGATATCGCGCATCTTTGCCAGAACCTTGGGATCTCGTTCGCCTGCGAGGATGGCGCGTACGATTCGCAAGCCAGTCGCACCAGTCACGTCGCTGACCACGTGATGCAACTGTAGATTCATCAAGGTCAGCGCCTTCTGTACGTGTTGGATATGCGACGCCGCATAGTCCAAGTGCCGCTCGCGAAGCCTCAGATACGCGCGCAGTCTGGCAATCTCGACAGAAGGCCGGAAGCTGGCGCGCAACAGTCCGCACGCGTGCAGGCGCTGCAGCCACTGCGCGTCGTTGACGTCGCTCTTACGGCCGGGTACCGAGCGAGCCTCCCTGGCATTGGCAACGATGACCTCGATACCAAGTGCCTGGAGCACTTCGTAGATTGCAACCCAGTACACGCCAGTGGACTCCATCGCAACAGTTGTTATGCCCAGGGCGTTCAACCAGCTGCCCATACGTTGAAGATCGCCGGTGAATGCCTGGAACGTTTGAACCGGCTCGTGGCACATGCCTGGGGGCACTGCTACCACATGGAATCGCGATCCAACATCAATAGCCGCTGCCGCTGGATTGATGACGGGTAAACCGTCTCCGGGTGAATTGCCTGACTTCGCCATCTGCACCTCCATCATTCAAGAGTTGAGAGAAGCGCCGCGCGGGGGAAAACGGATCAGTTCACCTTCCTAACCGGGGTCACAAGAGTGCCACCACACTTGGGTCCGCAGCTTCCCCTGGACCAAGTTTGCTCACGGGGTCGCGAGCCTCCAAAAGACTTGCGGTCTCTGCTTCGGCGCTCAGGAAGTCTAGAGCCTGCGTGTTTCTGTGCCAACGGGGAGGCGTCATGCGCGTGGGCTGTTTGCCAATATGTCTCGCTCCGTCTGCAATTGCTTGACCTGGCGGCGCAGCCTGGCCAGTTCTTCTCGCTCGGCCGTACTCAGGCCTTCCTTGGCGGATAAGGGTTGACCTGCATCGCGGGCGGCCTGGCCTACCCAATTCTGGATGGTTTGGGCAGTAACCTGGAATTCCCGGGAGAGCTCGGCTGGCGTCCTGCCAGCGCGAACCAGCTCAATTATCTGCTGGCGAAATTCCGCCGGATATGGGGAATGTGTTTTGGGCATGTGGACTCCTTAAAAGCAAAATATTAAGTGTCCACGAAAAAGAGTCAACTCCACATTGCCCGAAGTAATGCCCCTACCTGCTTAGGCTCAGTAATCGCTGCAAAGTGTTCCCCTTTCACTGGGGGAAGAGCGCCCCTTAGATCGGCAGAGATATCCCTCGTGGCGCGTCCGGTTGCGATGGCATAGCGGAATACTTGCCCACAGTTACCGAGTGCGCGGTGTGCTGTTTCCAATGCGCCCCTATTTTCTATGCGCCGCACCGTTGCCAGCAGGTCGGGCGCGGCTATCTCTGCAATGGGTTTTCCGCCTATCCAAGGGAATAGGTCGCGCTCAAATCGGCGAATGATACGTTCGCCGTGACTGGCATTCCAGGTTGCGGAATATTTGGTATACCACTCCCGCGTGATCACCTCGAAACTGTTTGCAGCGTGTTCCATCTTGGCGGCTTTGACCGCTTTACGGTTTTCGCCCGGATCGGCATCCGAAGCAAGCAGCTTGCGCGCTTCATCCCTCCGGTTGCGGGCATCCTTCAAACTTACATCGGGATAGACGCCCATTGAGAGGGTTTTACGCTTGCCACCATAGCGGTAGTCAAACCTCCACCAGCGGGAGCCATTGGGCTTGAGTAGCAGGTACAAACCACGCTCATCCGTCAGCTTGAGGGCCTTCTCAGCGGGCTTGGTATTGCGAATAGCGGTGTCGGCAAGTGGTATGACGGTAACTCCAGTTGGCGGTAACTCTATTACCGCCAATTCTACCGTCTGTTACCGTCGGATTTCAATAGATGAGCTTGGATGTCTTTGGACAACAAAAAACCCGCAAGCGTTTATTCATGCGGGTTTCTTGGATTTCTTTGGACTACTTAGGACACTTTATTGGTGGAGGCGGCGGGAATTGAACCCGCGTCCGCAAGTCCTCTACAGACAGTTCTACATACTTAGCCATGTTATTTAATTTAACCCGGCATCCGCCAACCGGCGGGCTGATGACAGGCGAGTCACCTATTGTTTAACGCTCTGTAAAGTAACCCTACCGAGCGCGATCCTCGTTAATGGCTCCGCTGCCTGTTGCCAGACCCGGCGTTGAGGCCCACCGGTGCGGAGTCCAGCCGGATTTAAGCGGCTAGAGCGTAGTTTTCGTCGTTTGCGACTATGGTTTTCCAGATGGTTTTACGAGGTGACTGGTCCTCGGTATGCCCTGCGCTGCTTTGCAACCCACGTCGAAGCCAGGTCGCCCCCGGCATTCTGTATTTCTGTATACGGCTATTTAGAGGGTATCGAACTGCAAGAGTTCAATCACCTCTAACCCTGATTTGTTGCAGGTTCACTATAACAGAAACGGTAGCCATACTCCATGAATCCCGAACTTCCGGGCTGAAAGCCGGCCCTTCTCTCACCCCTTTTACCAGTTCGCCCACAGACCGTATAACAGGCATCATATAAGGAAGCGCAGCAATTCCCGCGGCTCATCGATGAGATGTCGCGCACCCCATGTCTCCGGCGGACTTGCGCTCCCCAGATAACCATACCGGGCGACCACTGGTTCCATGCCCGCTGCCAGGCTGGCCTGCACGTCCCGTATATCATCACCCAGATAGATGCAATCCGCCGGCCGGACGGTCATGGCCTCGCTGGCGGCGAGCAGCGGTTGCGGGTGGGGCTTGGAGTGGGCGGTATCGCCGCCGCTGATGATGCACACCGCGCGGCTGCTCAATCCCAGCTCGCCCATCAGTGGCAGGGTGAAACGCGCTGGTTTATTGGTAACGATACCCCATGGAAGCCGCTGTCCATCGAGTTCATCGAGCAATTCCATGATGCCCGGAAACAGCGTTGTTTTATGACACAGGCGTTCGGCGTATAAATCCAGGAATTCCGTGCGCATGGCATCATAGCCGGGATCTCCCGGCTTGATGTTGAACCCCAGACCCAGCAATCCACGCGCCCCAGCCGAGGCCTCGGTGCGGATGAGCTCGATCGGCAAGGCGGCCAAACCGCGCGCAATACGCTGCCGGTTGAGCGCCTGTCCAAGGTCAGGCGCGGTATCGGCCAGCGTGCCATCCAGATCGAAAAGAATGGCTTTAACCATGGCGGCAATCGTCGGCCAGCACGCTCGCTGGCTGGAGCAGGACAAACGAGCCAGAGAAATCAAACAAAAAAGAGGGCATATCCCGGCAAGCAGGCGTGATAACGATGGCGATACGCGTAAACCCTGCAATATTCCTGGGTTTTGCGCTCCTGCTGCGTGTTTTCAACCGCGGTAAGCCATGATATAGTTCACATCGGAATCCGGCCCCAGTGCGTAGACCCTGTTGATGGGGTTGTATGTCATCCCTGTGAGATCCGCCACATCCAGCCCTGCCCTGCGGGCCATGCGCGCCAGCTCGGAAGGCTTGATGAATTTGGCATAGTCGTGCGTGCCGCGCGGCAGCAGGTTCAAGATATATTCCGCTCCTATTATGGCAAACAGATAGGATTTCGGATTGCGGTTTATGGTCGAAAAGAAGACCCAGCCACCTGGCTTCACAAGCTGGGCGCACGCATTCACAGTACTCGCGGGATTGGGAACGTGCTCCAGCATTTCCATGCACGTGACCACGTCGTAATGGTGAGGCTCGTCCCTGGCGATATCTTCCACGGCGCTCTTCCGGTAGCTGACCTTCCTGCCGCTTTCCAGCAGGTGCAGCTTGGCCACTTTGAGAGCCTTGTCCCCCAGGTCGATGCCTGTGACGATCGCCCCTCTTCCTGCCATGCTTTCTGAGAGGATGCCGCCTCCGCACCCCACATCCAGCACGGTTTTTCCGGCCAGTTGAGCCAGCTTGTCGATATAGTCCAGCCTCAGAGGGTTGATTTCGTGCAGCGGCTTGAATTCGCTGTTCGGATCCCACCAGCGGTGGGCAAGCTGGCTGAATTTCTCCAGTTCCAGCAGATCGACATTCATGCCTTCCTTTTCCATTTCTTTCATCATTGATTCTTTATCTCGCAATGCATCTGCCTTTGCCAGAACTGCACCCTGGGCAACAGCTCCTGTTCATCCAGAGTAGTCAATTTTCCCTCGTCCAGCAGCATTTTACCATTTACCCAGACATGGCTCACATGTTCGCGCCCCGCGGCATAAACCAGGTGCGAGACGGGATCGTAGCAGGGCTCCAGCTCCAGGCTGGAAAAATCGACGGCGGCGATATCCGCAGCCTTCCCCTCCACCAGCGAACCCGTGATCCTGCCCAGTCCCAGAGCTCTTGCGCCATTGAGAGTAGCCATTTGCAAAGCCTGCCAGGCCGGCAGCATGTCCGCCCTGCCGCTTTGGCCCTTCGCGAGCAATGCCGAAAACCGCATTTCCTCGAACATATCCAGCCGATTGTTGCTTGCCGCGCCATCCGTTCCCAGACCAACATTCACCTCCTCCCGCAGCAGTGCAGCAATGGGCGCGAATCCGCTCGCAAGCTTCAGATTGGAAGAGGGGCAATGCGCCACGGTACAGCCCTGTTTCGCCAGCAGCACGATTTCCGCCTCCGTCAAATGAACCATGTGCACGCCGATGAGGCTGGGGCCCAGCAGGCCCAGCCTGCGCAGACGTTCGACCGGACGCATGCCGCAGTTGCTCAGACTGGTCCTGATCTCATTGTCGGTTTCATGCAGATGAACATGGATGGGGACATCGAGCTGCTCGGCATAGGTGAGAATCTTGCTGAACACCCGGTCGCTCACGGTATAAGGCGCGTGCGGAGCGAAACAGAAGGTGAGCAGCGGATGCCCGGCATATTCATCTCGCAGGGCGAGGCCTTTCGCCAGATAATCATCGGCATCGCTGGCGTAAACAGTAGGAAAATCGATGACGATCATGCCGACACTTGCACGCATGCCAGAGGCGGCAGCAGCCTGGGCCGAGGCTTCAGGAAAAAAATACATGTCATTGAAGCAGGTGATGCCGCCCCTGAGCATCTCCGCGCAGGCAAGCCGGGTTCCATCGTACACAAACCCGGCATCCACCAGCCTGGCTTCGGTGGGCCATATATGCCTGTTAAGCCATTCCTCAAGAGGCAGATCATCCGCAAGCCCGCGCATCAGCGACATTGCCGCGTGCGTGTGCAAGTTGACGAGTCCCGGAATCAGCAAATGATTTTCCAACGCAATCCGTTCCCTCGGCATAAACCGGGATTCCGCCTCGGCAGCCGGCAGGATCGCGAGGATGATTCCTCCATCGATTGCAACAGCATGATCGCGCAGCACCGCTCCCGCCGGCTCTACCGGCACGATCCAGCGCGCGGCCAGCAGCATGTCGATATTCCGGAGATTAGCGGGATTGTCGGGATTGGAGGTCATTTGCAATGCATGTTACCAAAAAAAAACCCTGCGGGAACCGCAGGGTTTTTAGATGACAGAGTTTATATTTATTCTGCTGGACTGAATTATTGCACCGTTGCGCGCGTTCCGGCGACTTCCACTTCGACGCGGCGATCAGGTTGCAGGCATTCGACCAATGCCTTGGTTTTCTTGTTGCCTTTGCAGGTATCGCCGGTCACCGGATTGGCTTCGCCCTTGCCATCGACAAAGACCTTGTCGGCCGGTATGCCTTTTTCTCTGACCAGGTAGGCTTTTACGGCTTCCGCGCGACGCAGGGAGAGTTTCTTGTTGTATGAATCCGAACCCAGCCGGTCAGCATAGCCAATGGCGACGATAGTGTCATAGTTGACGCCGTCGAGCTTGCTCACCAGGTCGTCAAGAGATTGTTTTCCTCCGGGTTTCAGGACAGCTTTGTCAAAGTCGAACAACTCGTCAGCCGACAGGGCAATTTTTTCCGGTTCGATCGAAGGAGCGGGGACGACAGCAGGGGCAGGAGTAGGTTGCGGGGCGGCGGCTTTCTTTTCGGGCTTCGGCATCAGGTCGGGATCACACTCGTATATGGCCATTGCGGGTGTCCAGTAACCGGTGCGCCAGCAGTCGCCGGAAGAATCGCGGGCAACCCCGCCGCGGCGATCGCTCGCATAGGCTTCGGGCTGGTCGTCAGCCGCGACGGTCCCGGAAAACAGTACCGGGAGAACGAACGCTCCAAGCAAAAGTTTTTTTGATACGATATTTTTCATCCTATTGCCCCTTTTCAGAAAGACTTCGATTCAAGAACACATCATCCCTTAGTCATGCAAACGCAACAAAAGCCATTTTGTTGATCAATGACGCATTATTGCATAGCCTCGTTTCGATTATCTATTTATATATCAGCGCTTGTCAAATCATGTTGTTGCGAACGACATGAATATCCGAACATTGCCGTGACTTCGAGTCTCTCCGCGTGCTAAAATTGGGGGTTTTTACGCATCACTCTCTGCATCGTCCTCCGGACCATAACTTATAACGTAACCTCTTGTCCGGCATAAAGAATATAGCAATGGATCAATTCGCGAAAGAAACTCTCCCCATCAGCCTGGAAGAGGAGATGCGCCGCTCCTATCTCGATTATGCCATGAGCGTGATCGTGGGGCGGGCGCTGCCTGATGTGCGGGACGGCTTGAAGCCGGTGCATCGCCGGTCGCTCTTCGCGATGCACGAGCTCTCCAACGACTGGAACCGGCCCTACAAGAAGTCGGCGCGCATCGTTGGCGATGTGATCGGCAAATACCACCCCCACGGCGACACCGCGGTTTATGACACCATCGTGCGCATGGCGCAGGATTTTTCGCTGCGCTACATGCTGGTTGATGGCCAGGGCAACTTCGGTTCCGTGGATGGCGACAATCCGGCTGCAATGCGATATACCGAAATCCGGATGTCGCGCATTGCCCACGAGCTGCTGGCTGATCTGGACAAGGAAACGGTGGATTTCGGTCCCAATTACGATGGGTCCGAACACGAGCCGCTCATCCTGCCGGCAAAAATTCCCAATCTTCTCATCAACGGCTCTTCAGGAATAGCCGTGGGCATGGCCACCAACATTCCCCCGCATAACCTGAACGAGGTGGTGAACGCCTGCCTGGCATTGCTGAAGAATCCCGACATCGGGATCGACGAACTGATCGAGCTCATTCCGGCGCCTGATTTCCCGACTGCAGGCATCATCTATGGCGTCGCGGGGGTGAGGGAAGGTTATCTCACCGGCCGCGGCCGCGTGGTGATGCGCGCGCGCACCCATTTCGAAGACCTGGAAAAAGGCAGCCGCCAGAGCATCATCATCGACGAGCTGCCTTACCAGGTCAACAAGGCAAACCTGCTGATCCGCATTGGCGAACTCGTGCGCGACAAGAAAATCGAGGGCATCTCCGATTTGCGCGACGAATCCGATAAATCTGGCATGCGCGTGGTAATCGAGTTGCGGCGCGGCGAAGTTCCGGAAGTGGTGCTCAACAATCTGTACAAAGAAACCCAGATGCAGGACACGTTCGGCATGAACATGGTGGCCCTGCTGGATGGGCAGCCACGCCTGCTGAACCTGAAGCAGATGCTGGACGCTTTCCTGCGCCACCGCCGCGAAGTAGTGACGAGGCGCACTATTTTTGACCTGAAAAAAGCGCGCGAGCGCGGCCACCTGCTGGAAGGGCTGGCGGTGGCGCTGTCGAACGTCGATGAGGTGATCGCCCTCATCAAGGCTGCCCCCACTCCCGCCGCGGCAAAGGAAGGGCTGATGTCGAAGGCGTGGCGTTCCCTTCTGGTCGAGGAAATGCTCGCTCGCGCCTCCATCGATGCAAAGGCGTTCCGCCCGGAAGGACTGGCGCCCGATTTCGGCCTGTCGGAAAATGGCTACCGCCTGTCAGACGCGCAAGCCCAGGCAATACTGGAACTGCGCTTGCAGCGGCTCACCGGGCTCGAGCAGGACAAGATCGTCACCGAGTATAAAGAGGTGATGGAAAGAATCGCCGATTTCCTGGATATCCTCTCCAGGCCGGAACGCATCACCCTCATCATAAAGGATGAGCTTGCCGCGATGAGGCAGCAATTCGGCGACAAACGCCGCAGCGAGATTGTGGTCAATACCCAGGATCTGAGCATGGAGGATCTGATCGCGCCCGAGGATGTGGTAGTAACCCTATCCCATAGCGGCTACATCAAATCCCAGCCGCTCGATGACTACCGCGCCCAGAAGCGCGGGGGTCGCGGCAAGCAGGCGACGGGCACCAAGGAAGATGATTTCATCGACAATCTCTTCATCGCCAATACCCATGATTACATTCTTTGCTTTTCCAGCCGCGGGCGGGTGTACTGGATCAAGGTCTACTCGGTACCCCAGGGCGGCCGCGCTTCGCGGGGCAAGCCGATCGTCAACCTGGTGCAACTGGAGCCAGGCGAGAAAATCAATGCTATTCTTCCAGTAAAGGCTTTCGACGAGAACCGCTACATCTTCATGGCGACTTCCTTCGGGACCGTGAAAAAAACGCCGCTCTCGGAATTTTCCCGGCCGCGCGCCAGCGGGATCATTGCGGTGGGCCTGGATGAGCTTGATTACCTGATTGGCGTGGCGTTGACCGAAGGCAAGCATGATGTCATGCTGTTTTCGGATGGAGGGAAAGCAGTCCGTTTTGACGAAAACGACGTACGGCCCATGGGACGGGGAGCGCGCGGCGTGCGTGGAATGAAACTGGGCAAGGGACAGAAAGTCATCTCCCTGCTGGTGGCGGAAAGCGAGGAACAGGCTGTTCTGACCGCCACGGAAAACGGCTACGGGAAACGTACGCCCATAAGCGAATATACGCGCCACGGCCGCGGCAGCCAGGGAATGATCGCGATCAAGACCAACTCGCGCAATGGCAAGGTGGTCGCGGCACGGCTGGTGAGGGAGGATGATCAAATCATGCTCATTACCACCGGGGGAGTGCTGATTCGAACCCGCGTCAAGGAAGTGCGCGAAATGGGGCGCTCGACCCAGGGAGTCACGCTCATCAATCTGGACGAGGGGGAAAAGCTCGCTGGATTGGAGAAAGTAGTCGAAACCGACGAGGCATGACCCTTCTCTCCGGGTAAACCCGGAGAGTTGCAGGATTACCGGCCAGCCTGGAAAGCAGTACAATCATCCTGAATCCAGCAGTGTGCAAAACAGCCATTTCCCGAATCCGGCCAAGTCCCGAACAACGAAATTTCGCATCAGCCATTCAACGCTTCCTTGAGCAGGAGAGACTCGAGATCGGCACTACCCTCGGGAAGCATGGGAGATGAGTTTCATGGAACGCATATTCAATTTCAGCGCCGGTCCGGCAGTGTTGCCGGTGGAAGTTCTGCAACGGGCGCGCGACGAATTGCTGGACTGGCACGGCAGCGGCATGTCGGTAATGGAAATGAGCCATCGCGGCAAGGAATTCATGTCCATCGCGGCTAAAACCGAAGCAGATCTGAGGGAACTGGCAGGCATTCCGGACAACTACAAGGTGCTTTTTCTATCGGGCGGCGCTTCCGCCCAGTTTGCCATGGTGCCGATGAACCTGTTGCGAGGCAAAACCAGCGCCAATTACGTGAGCACGGGGGAGTGGTCCCGGAAAGCGATCAAGGAGGCGAGGAAATACTGCGCGGTCAATATCGCCGCCACATCCGAAGATGCGAACTTCACCTACGCGCCGGCGCAGGATACCTGGAAAATCGATGCGAACGCCGCCTACGTGCATTACACGCCTAACGAGACCATTGGCGGAGTCGAATTCGGCTGGACGCCGGATCCTGCTCGCCTCGGAGTCGATATGCCCCTGGTGGCGGATATGTCCTCCAGCTTCCTGTCGCGTCCCCTGGATGTCGCGCGTTTCGGCCTCATCTATGCCGGCGCGCAGAAGAACGTCGGTCCTGCGGGATTATGCATCGTAATCGTCCGCGAAGACTTGATCGGGATGCCGCTGGCAGGCACGCCGACCATGTTCGATTATAAAATACATGCCGACAGCGATTCGATGTACAACACACCGCCCACCTACCCCATGTACATCAGCGGACTGGTGCTGGAATGGCTGAAGGAAAAAGGCGGCCTGGAAGCAATGGAAAAAATCAACATCGCCAAGGCAGCCTTGCTTTATGACCTGCTCGATACGACGGACTTTTATCGTTGCCCGGTTGCAAGGCAGGATCGCTCGCGCATGAACGTGCCTTTCACATTGAAAAATCCTTCCCTGGATGAGGAATTCCTGAAACAGGCCAAGGCACGCGGCCTGGTCCAGTTGAAAGGACATCGTTCGGTAGGCGGAATGCGGGCATCCATATACAATGCCATGCCGCTGGACGGAGTGCGGGCGCTGGCGGAATTCATGAAGGAATTTGCGGATAAACATGCCTGAACGCGCGCGCAGAGTTTTCCGGATACTCACGCTCAACCAGATTTCTCCGCTGGGCCTGAAACTGTTTGCCGCGAATCGCTATGTGGTCGGCAGCGATATCCAGGACCCCGATGCGATCCTGGTGCGTTCGCACAACATGCTGCAGATGGACATTCCTTCCACCGTCACGGCAATAGCCAGGGCCGGCGCGGGCACGAACAACGTGCCGGTAAAAGACATGAACCTGCGCGGCGTGCCAGTGTTCAACGCCCCTGGCGCCAATGCCAACGCGGTAAAGGAACTGGTGCTTGCCGGCTTGCTGATAGCCTCGCGCAACCTGATCCCCGCGATCCGCTTCACTGATAGCCTGGAAGGCGACGACGCCACGCTGCACAAGCTGGCGGAGAACGGCAAGAAGCAATTCTCCGGAATCGAGTTGCCGGGACATACTCTGGGCATTATCGGCCTGGGTGCAGTGGGCCGGTTGGTGGCCGACGCGGCCATCCGCCTCGGCATGAAAGTCGTCGGCTACGACCCCAACATTACCGTGGATGCCGCCTGGAGCCTGTCCTCGGAGGTAAAGCGGGCCGAAAGCATACCGGACCTGCTGCGCGTCAGCGATTTCATCACCCTGCATGTGCCCTTGCTGGATACGACGCGGCGGCTGATCGATAATGAGGTAGTGCGAAACATGAAGGCAGGAACCATCCTGCTCAACTTCTCCCGGAATGGCATAGTCGACGAAGACGCGGTGCTCGCGGGAATCGGGTCCGGCAACATAAAATATTATGTGTGCGATTTTCCCAGCCAGAAATTCCAGCATCATGAGGCCGTCATCACGCTGCCGCATCTGGGCGCATCCACGCTTGAAGCGGAAGAAAATTGCGCCGTGATGGTGGTCAAACAGTTGATCGACTACCTGGAAAACGGCGGCATCACCAATACCGTCAATTTCCCGAACCTCACCATGGAACGCGAGTCGCCCTACCGGCTGGCAGTAGCGAATTCGAACGTGCCAAACATGGTAGGCCAGATTTCGACCAGCATGGCAAAAGCCGGCCTCAATATCCATAACATGGGCAACAAGTCTCGCGGCGAAATGGCCTATACGCTGGTGGATGTCGACAGTCTCGTACCCCAGAAAACCATAGACGAGATTTCCGCAATCAAAGGCGTGCTGATGGTGCGCTACCTGCCGGTGCTGGCTGGATAACCAGGACAAAATTCCCCTTCTGATGACCGACCTCAAGCCACTGCGCGACAAGATAGACGCGATCGACAGCGAACTGCTCAGGCTGGTAAGCGAGCGCGCAGCCCTTGCGGAGCAGATAGGAAAAATCAAGAATGGCAGGGCATACCGGCCGGAACGCGAGGCGCAGGTCCTGGCGCGAGTGCGCGAATTGAATTCCGGACCATTGCCGGACGACCATATCGTCCGCCTGTTCACCGAAATCATGTCGCTGTGCCGCTCCATGGAAGAGCCATTGTCCGTGGCCTATCTTGGTCCTCCCGGCACTTTTTCGGAAGAGGCGGCCTTGAAGCGTTTCGGCAGCGTCGTGACCACGCTCGCATGCAGTTCGATTGACGAGGTATTTCGCAAAGTGGAAGCCGGTACCGCGCGTTATGGCGTGGTGCCGGTGGAAAATTCCACGGAGGGCGCGGTTGGCCGCACCCTGGATCTGTTGCTGCTGACTTCGCTGAAGGTATGCGGCGAAATAAAACTGCCTATCCATCAACTTCTGCTCGCCCGCCATGCGGATCTTGCCCGCATCAGCAAAATCTACTCGCACCCCCAGTCATTCTCCCAGTGCCATGAATGGCTCAATGCCAACCTGCCTCATCTCTCGGGAGCGGCAAGGATCAACGCGGCAAGCAATGCGGATGCCGCACGGCTGGCGGCGGAGGATGAAAATGCGGCCGCGGTGGCTGGCCAGAAAGCCGGGCAAGTATATGGGCTGACCGTCTGCGCCTGGAATATCGAGGATGATCCCAACAATACCACCCGCTTCCTGGTTATCGGCGCGCAGGAGGTTACGCCTTCGGGCAAAGACAAAACGTCGCTGGTCCTGTCGGTTCGAAACCGGCCCGGTGCGATATACGAACTGCTGGCGCCGTTGGCCGAGCACGGTGTCGGCATGAGCCGCCTCGAATCCCGGCCGTCCCGCGCCGGCATGTGGGAATATGTGTTTTTTGTCGATATCGAGGGTCATCAGGAAGATGAAAAAATCGGGAAAGCCTTGCGGAAACTGCGGGAAACGTCGACTTTCCTGAAAATCCTCGGCTCATACCCGGCAGTCTAGGGTCTGTTCTCTTTGGCGCCTCGGCAAATCCGGGTGGAAGGCCTGGTGGACTCCGCGGAAATCTGCTCAGCTCTTCCTTGACAACTTTACAATCTTATCGATCCTTACAATCTTGAACTTCCTGTAACCATTGCAGCCCCTACCCCTTTCTCGCCTCTCTTATCCTCGTAATTATCCATTCGACTCTATGAATCTTTGTGATCTCGCTCCCGAGTATATTCGGGCTATCAGCCCTTATCAGCCCGGAAAACCTATCTCCGAGCTGGCCAGGGAAATGAATATGCAGGAAAGCGCCATCATCAAGCTCGCATCCAACGAAAACCCGCTGGGAACAAGCCCGCTCGCTCTGGAAGCCATGACGCAGGCGCTGAACCAGGTGGCGCTTTATCCGGACGGCAGCGGCTTTGATCTGAAGGAAGCGCTGTCAAAGCGCTATGGCGTATGCGGCGCGCAAATCGTCCTGGGCAATGGCTCGAACGATGTTCTGGAACTTGCGGCCCGCGTATTCCTGAAACCTGGAGCGGCAGCGGTTTATTCGCAGCATGCGTTCGCCGTGTATCCGCTGGTGACGCAGGCGGTTGGCGCAAGCGGGATCCCGGTACGCGCCCATGATTATGGGCACGACCTCGATGCGATGCTGGATGCGGTCACGCCCGAGACGCGCATCGTGTTCATCGCCAACCCCAACAACCCCACCGGCACGTTGCTGCCCGCCGCCGAAGTATTGCGTTTTCTGCAACGCGTCTCCTCCGACGTGCTCGTGGTATTGGATGAAGCCTATAACGAGTATTTACCTGCCAGTGTCAGGGCGGACAGCATCTCATGGTTGCAGCACTTTCCCAACCTGCTCATTACCCGCACATTTTCAAAAGCTTATGGCATGGCTGGTATACGCGTGGGATTCGGGCTCGCGCATGAAGAGGTAAGCGGCCTGATGAATCGGGTGCGCCAGCCCTTCAATGTGAATAGCATCGGTCTGGCTGGCGCCGTTGCCGCGCTCGACGATGTGGAGTTCGTGAAGCGCTCTTATGCGCTCAATCAAGCCGGAATGCTGCAACTCACCACCGGGCTGCGCCAGCTCGGCATTGAATATATCCCCTCGTACGGTAATTTCCTGAGCTTCAGACTGCCGGAAAAATACAGCGCCAGGATGGTAAACGAGAGTCTTCTCAAACAGGGCGTGATCGTGCGGCCCATCGGTATTTACGAAATGCCGCAACATCTCCGGGTCACGGTCGGGCTCGAATCCGAGAACCAGAAATTCCTGAGTTCCCTTGAAACCGCATTGACATAACATGGGAGAATCGGCTTGATCATCGTAATGAATAGCGACGCCACCGACGAGCATATCGAGACGGTGGTGGCCAGGATACGGGGCTTTGGCCTCGACGCCAATGTTTCGCGCGGCACCGAGCGTACTGTCATCGGCGCGATCGGGGATGAGAGCAAACTCGACCCAGAAATGTTCGATCTCTTGCCGGGGGTCGAATATTCCATGCATGTCGTGAAACAATACAAGATCGTCTCGCGGGAATCGCACAAGCATGATTCCGTCATCGATGTGCGCGGCGTGCCGATCGGCGGCGATCAGGTGCAGATCATAGGCGGCCCATGTTCCGTGGAAACCCAGGAGCAAATGGATTTGTCGGCGCGGCATGTATCCGAAGCGGGTTGCCAATTGATGCGGGGTGGGGCCTTCAAGCCGCGCACCAGTCCTTATACCTTCCAGGGAAACGGCGAGGAAGGATTGAAAATGTTTCGCAAGGCGGCAGACAAGCATGATCTGCGCATCGTTACCGAGTTGATGGACGCGCGCATGCTTGACACTTTTCTCCGGTATGATGTGGATGTAATCCAGATCGGGACTCGCAGCATGCAGAATTTTGAATTGCTGAAAGAGGTCGGGCGTATCAACAAGCCGGTCATACTCAAGCGCGGCATGTCCGCGACCATTTCGGAATGGCTGATGGCGGCGGAGTATATTGCCGCAGGAGGCAATCACGACATCATTTTCTGCGAGCGCGGCATACGAACCTTCGAAACGGCCTATCGCAATGTGCTGGATGTAACTTGCATCCCGGTGCTGAAAAAAGAAACCCATCTGCCCGTGATCGTGGATCCTTCCCATGCGGGAGGCAAGGCATGGATGGTGCCCGCGCTGGCTCGCGCCGCAATCGCCGCCGGCGCGGATGGCCTGCTGGTGGAAACTCACCCGCATCCGTGCGACGCGTGGTGTGACGCGGACCAGGCGCTTGACCCCGGAGAATTCCAGTCTCTCATGAGTTCGTTGAGAGGCATAGCACAGGTTATTGGCCGGTCCCTGTAATCAACGCTCGCGACCATGATGCCAGCCGTAATCGACAAACTGGTGATTATCGGCGTAGGGTTGATCGGCGGCTCATTCGCGCTGGCGCTGCGCGAGGCGAGTCTGGTCAGGCATATCGTGGGCATTGGCCGCAGCCGCGGCAATATGCAGCGCGCGCTGGCCATGGGAGCGATAGATGAAATCGGCGTCTCGCTTCCGGCGGCGCTGAGAGATGCGAAACTGGTGTTCCTTGCCATGCCGGTGGGACAAACCGAGGCAGTCTTGGCCCAGATCTCGCCTTATCTCGGACCCGATACCATTGTGACCGACGCCGGAAGCACCAAGCAGAACATCGTTGCTGCGGCGCGCCGCCAACTGCCCCCGCACCTTCAGAATTTCGTTCCGGGCCACCCCATCGCGGGAGCGGAGCTGAGTGGGGTTGACTCGGCCGATGCCGGGCTGTTCCATGGCAGGAATGTCGTTTTGACGCCTCTCACGGAAACCAGCACGGCAGCAGCAAACGTGGTGGCGGAATTGTGGGAAGCTTGTGGTTCCCGGGTTTTCCGGATGAGCGCTGCCGAGCACGATGATATCCTTGCCACCATAAGCCATCTTCCCCATATGCTGGCGTTTGCACTGATGAATCACGCCGCGCTGGATCGCACCCATGGCACGGATGGTTCGTTATCACCGCCGCCATCCGCTCAGGCGCATGTTCGACCTCGCGGCCCCCTTCAGTTCGCCGGTACCGGGTTTCGCGATATGGTCCGCATAGCGGGCAGTTCTCCCGAAATGTGGCGCGACATATGTCTCGCCAACCGCGAGGCCGTGATAAGGCAAATCGATGCCTACCAGGCAGAACTGGCCGGCCTGCGCCAATTGCTTGCCAGCGGCAACGGGAAGGAGCTGGAAAGCGCTTTCTCCCGGGCGCGGGATGCCAGAAAACGCTGGCTGGAAAATCAGCCGTGACGGCTGCAGTCCGCAATTCCTGCTGACGCTTGCTTTTGGGTGGAGGTGGTATGTAGCATGCAGGATGGGTAAAGCATGGCGTAACCCCGAATCCCCATCATGGGTACTGGCGAATTCCAGATCGACGAAGTGAAATAAGCCGGTGATGGAGATATGCCAGCAGTCAACCATCCTGTCGAAAGCCAATAGGAAACATATTTATTTCAAATGGAGGCGGCAATGACTTTGAAAGAAATGCTGGATGACCTGAATAATATGATCCTGAAGGGTGAAATCCTGGAATCCATGGACAAATACTATGACCCGAAGTGCGTGGTCATGGAAAAAAACGATGTGGTAGCAACGGGCCTCCAGCAGGCCAAGGAGCGGGAATCCGAGATCTTTGCGGGAGTCGAGGCGTGGCTGAAATCGGAAATCCTCTCCACTGCCGTGGGGGATAATGTCACCATGACCGAGTGGCATTATGAGTACAAGCACAAGGATCTCGGGCACAAGAGTTTCGACCAGGTCGCCGTTCAGCATTGGAAAGACGGAAAAATAATCCACGACAGGTTCTACGCATTGTACTAACTGCCTGAACCGGAAATGCGTTGAATAAAGACCTGGGCCATTCCCGGAAGGCAGGAATCCGGTAGATGGAAAAGGCTCTGGATTCCGGCTCACCGCTGACGCAGCGTCCGGAATGACGGGGATTTTTTATGCAATGAATTACGATTCACTACACTAGCAGCCCTAGCAGCCTGTTAATTACTGCATTCATTCGATATTTTTCTGGAGCCATAGGAGACGTCATGAGAATGAAGTGGCTTTCACTGATATTTTTCGCTGCATTCTCCAGTTCCAGTCCCGGTTTTGCGGCTGAAAAGGATACCAAGCCCGTTGCCAAAGCCGAAAAGGACTACAAGATATGCACCGTCGGAGGATATTATTCCGGTACGGACGACAAATTTCTGTCCGGTCTGGCAACCCACATGGCCCAGAAAAGAAATATCCTCCATGATCCCATCTGTGGCGCATTATGGCGCAATGCATACAAAATAGGTGCAACCGTCACGAAGACCGGGGCGATACACGATCAGGCTGAAGAAATCGCAGTCAAGGAAGCCACAGAATTCAGCCGCAAGGTATATGAGGCCGTGGGCAAGGATATCGTCTTCTAGATGCTCGATGCAAGGCTCCGCAACTCCATAAAGGAGGCGCAAGCGAATTGGCGGCATTTCCGTGATGATTGAAAAGACAGCGAAAAAAATCAGCATCCTCATGCTTACGCACAACGCACCGGAGCATGTTGAACTGAGCATTCGTTCAGTCCGGGAGCGCACGGAGGGGATCAGTTACGAACTGATTGTGCTGGACAACGCATCTGAAAACGAAACTGTTTCATTAGTCGCGAACCTTCATGAAGAAGGATTGATTGATAAGCTCAAACTGCTGGACTATAACTCGCTTTTCGCCGAGGGCAACAATATTGCGGCAAAGCTCGCCTCGGCTGATAGCAGCCATTTCCTGCTGCTCAATAGTGACATCGAGGTCAAAAACCCCAACTGGCTCTCGCATCTTCTCGCGGTACATAAGCGAGGCATGACCTCCTATGGCCTGGTAGGAAATCCCCGGAGGGGATGTGGCAACGACTCAGGTCAGCTCCCACTACGGGTCGATGGCTTCTGTCTCCTGATAGACCGCGATCTATATGAAAAAGCCCCGCTCGATGAAGCGCATCAGTGGTGGTACGCGGTAACGAAACAGCAGGCCGGATTGCTGCAAGATGGCTGGAACGTTCAGGGATACGAATCGTATGGACAGTGGCTACACCATTTCGGCGGAAAAAGCGGGGCCGCCTTTAAAACCGCGCGAGGAATGAACCTATCCCCGGAAGAAATGCTTTCCTGGTTTGGAGACAAAGAGGCTCATGCACTGGGAAGCCGTTAGATCCTGTTAAGCACCAGATTTGATCGACGCTATTGCCACCCAGGCGATGAACCCCACCCTCAAGGGTTTCGCTATCTTTCCTGATCAATTCACCCACGGGCTCTCAAATGGCATTTTTATCTTTTTGTAGCTGATCAGGTCGTTCAGCTACCAGGAATCATGGCTCAGTGGATATTTCAGGTTTTGCAGTAGGAAGGAATCCAGCTATGCTCGATCAAATGATTGGGCAGTTCGTTAAAGTCGAAGGCAATACCGTCTTTAATCATCTGATTAACGTCAAACAGATATTTTATTTCCGGGATATCGTCAAAGAAGAGCATGTAGAACGGCTTGACCAATGCTCGGGAAATCATAATACCGGCAGGCCCCATGAAATTCCTTCTCTGCCCCACGTGAGCAACTTCGTCAATGGTGATTTCATCCAATAACTCCCTTAGACGTTGGCGCACCTCTGGTTCTTCCGCCAGGAGTTCGTCGATTAAGCGAGCCAAATGACAGTAGAAAGTCACCCCCATTAATTCAGTTACAAAAGCTGGGGGAGACATCAGGAATTCGGGAAACCTGGGAAACTGTTCATAGATTATTTCCTTGATCGGCCCCAGGGGAACCCACTGCACTTTATCCAGTCCGCAGGTACGGAACATTTCATCAAATAAGCGCACATGGCAGAATTCCTCGGCCAGATGTACGCGACTGATCTTATCTTCCACGGTATATGAATTTGCCATGCTCGGAACCGAATCCCAGGCGCCCTTTATTCCTGCCCATTCATGCCTGGCGAACTTATACATGCCCGTCAACATCAGCGTCATTCGATCCAGCGATTCGGGATCATCCTGCATCTCGACATAGTTGCGATAAAAAGCTTCCGGATTAACCAATTGACGTTTCATTTGCACCGGATTTTCCTGAAAATGCCTGAGGCGGCTGCGTTTCTTGAATAAATCCTTTTCCTCTTCAAACAATTCCCCACCGTGTTGCTGGGTAAACTGCCAATAGTTTTCAAAATTTTCCTGGCGCTGCCGCCTTGAAGCGGGAGAAAAAATGGAAAGATACTTTGCCTGGCTCATGTATTTCCCCGACTGTTTTTATTGCGAATGCTGATCAATGTCGCCGATGTATTTTTCAATACCATGACAGGGAAAATAAAAATTGAAGTTGCGAAAAATCGATCCGGATTTTGTTGAAGAAGTGACTCAATTCGAGTCGTGTGTCTTCAATTCTGATTTCCTGAAAGATCCCGGTCGATGATTTGTGTAGCAATCATTTCATCCGCCATGACCTTCGCGCGGCAATCATCCACGATTTCCTGTGGAATAAGCTTCAGCGCAAGAATGAGTAATGCCGGAGCAATGATCAAATCGTCTAGCTGACCCAGGATCGGAATGAAATCAGGAATTAAATCAAGGGGAGAAAGCGCATATGCCAGAGCAAGCCCCAGCAGGCATTTAGACAGCTGCGGCGTTCGCTCGTCCTTGAGCACAAGCCGGAAAATCCGGATCTCTATCTGAAGGCGGTCGCCAATTGATCTCAACATTTCAAACATATTAAATTTTTTTCCCTTATCAAACGCCATAGACATTGCATAGGACGTTGATAATTTGACAATATTTCTCTTGAAAAGCTGTTAAAAAATGATGGAAAAACCGGGAGAAATTATATTCAAGGAGTTCTGACATGATCCTGTCAGCCACATTACAAATATGTAATATTTCGCGCCCGGCTATATACATCGGTATCTCTGATAATTGAAGCCAAAAAAAAGATGCCCACCTTTCTCACCAAGGGGTTAATCGAGTCAGGTTACATCGCCGATGCAGCCAGCCATGACTCCATGCATAACAGTGTCATCGTGCATGGTGACTCATTTCTCTCCTGGCGCGGAGGATTACGCAGCATTGGGATTCGCCAATTCAATTATCGAGGTTTGCGCTGGTCATTATCTGGTACACGGTTCCTGCTACGATGTGCTGCAGCAGGTTGTAGAAAATGATGGGTACCATTATGTTTGGGTAGGAGGACAAAGTGAGAGATGCGAGCACCAGCCCGGTCCCGTTATTGTTCATTCCCAATCCGAACATGAGTGAGACGCGCTCGGGCTGTTCCAGCTTGAACAAGCGGCTCAGCCCATACCCTGCTGCAAATAGCGATAGGCACAGGCCCGCAGTAATTGCCAATGTAATCGCGAGGAAGTCGTAATCACCTTCTGCCATCGCTTGAGGCAGCGATACTGAAGCATTCGAGTAATTGAGCAGCAACAAGACAATGGTATTGACGAGCTTGAGATATGGCATGACTCTGGCTTGCGCAATTTCGCTGACCAGCATGCGCGCGGCAATGCCCAGCAGCGCTGGCAATACCACCCAGAGACCCAGGAAGCCTGCTGATCCGTACGCTGCCAGACCCTGTAAAACTTTCTCGTACTCCTCCGAAGCCATCTCGCCAAAGATCTGAAATACGACAGGAGTGACGACAGGACTCAGAACCGTTGAAAAAAATACCAGGGCCAAGCTAAGAGCTAAATTCCCGTTGGCATTTTGCGTCCATGCTGTAGACGATCCGGCAATAGGCATGGCCGCGATCAACGCCAAACCAACGAGGATGTGCTGGACTTCCAGCGGCTCATACCAAAGACGCATTGCGATGGTTACGCCAAACACATAGGCAATGGGAATTGCCAGGTTCGCGCCCAGCCCTGCTGCCAATACATGTTTCATATGCAGGATTTTCTTCAAATGGGAAATCTGCAAACCCAGGCCCGCGTTGAACATGAGCATGGCGAGCATGATCATCAGCAGCGATATGGAGGTTCTCTGCTGGAAAATGCCCACTTCGCCAAAAGATATGCCTCTGATCCATAAGCCTGGAGCTGGCAGGATCACGGCGATAACGTACGCGGCGATCAGGAACCGGAGCAGGTGGCGGTGAAGAAAATGGGATATTGAAAGCAAAAACAATATTTTTTATCCGTAACTTTCGGGAACTGTCGGTAGGTCGGATCAGCGCAGCGTAATCCGACGCTGGGCTGGAACCCATGTGCACTTTCAAGTGCTGATGGCCACCTCTATTTTGCTTTTTCCCTCACCGCTTCGACCCCGGCGATGACATCAAAGAGCTCGGCATCGATTCGGCTCTGGCGCAGCCGATTGAAAGTCTGCTGAAGGTTACCGCTCAGTTCATCGATATTTTTTTCGGCGCGCTCCATGGCTGCAAGCCGACTGGCACTCTCGCTGGCGAGTGATTCGGCACAGGCGCGGAACAGGGATACGAAAAGGTATTCCCGTATGAGCGCGGGCAGTGTGGCCATATTGCCGCCCACCACCTCCGGCAGGTTTCTTGCAGGCCAGGGAAGTCCCGACAACTCCCTTCTCCAGGCTTCGTCCAGCGGCAGCAGCCGGTAATGGAAAGGCGCATGGGTTGATCCAGAGCGGGGCCTGTTATAGAACAAATAAAGTTCCGCCATCTCGTTCTCGCGCAAGCCCGGCCCCAGAACGGCCAGCATGATCTCCCATGTCAATGGCGTAACCATCTGGATCGATAGTGGAACGGTAAAGCTCCCCTCGATGACAAGGCCAAGATCCGCCAAGCGATCATGCACGCGCTCGCCCACCACCCAGATTTTTTTCCTGCCCGGAAGGGGAGCGAGAGTCCTGGCTGCATGCTCCGCTATCGAGTCATTGAATTGACCCACCAGTCCCTGGTCAGAACCGAATATGACCGCGCCAGTCACACTGCAGTCCACTCCCGTATTTTTTTTCGCCACGGAGAAGCCGTGCATGCCGTTGGCGCGGAAGCATACGCTCAGCCCAAGCTGCACAGTGCGATGATAATCCTCCAGTGCGCGTGCGGACTTTTCATATTGCCCTATACTGGCCGCAGCCAGCGCCTTCATGGTGCTCACCACCGACCTCAGATCTTTTGCATTGTCGATCTTGCGGCGCAAACTGGCGGCGGTGTCGCTCATGATTTCCCTCCCTGCCCCGGCCTGTGTGCGGACACCGGCGCCGTTATCCGCGCTCCTTTGGCCGCTGCTTCAAATCCAGCTCGCTCAGCGCCTTGCGCGCGTGGCTCATTAACACTTGCCGCTCTTCGTCGCCAAGGGGTTCGGCGGTTTCCATGCGCGCCAGCAACTCCGGGGGAATATTTGCTATCACGTCCCTCACCGCTTGGTCCGCTTCCCTCATGCGATCCAACGGCACCTCATCGAATAGTTTCGTTGCCAGTGCCAGCAGCAGAATGATCTGCTCCGGCACGGATACCGGGGCGGACTCGGGCTGTTGAAGGCAAGCGCGAATGCGCCTTCCATGTTCGATAACACCGCGTGTATGCTCGTCCACGCGGGCTCCAAAGCGAGCAAACGCTTCGAGTTCCCCGAACTGGGCATAATCCAGCTTCAAATCGCCGGTAACGGCACGATAAATGGCGTGTTGCGCCTTGCCCCCAACACGCGAAACCGACTTGCCGACATCGACCGCAGGCAGCACGCCTAGCTCGAACAGCGTCGGCGACAGGTAAATCTGGCCGTCCGTGATGGAAATCAGGTTCGTCGGGATATAGGCCGCAATGTCCTCCGCCTCCGTTTCGACGATCGGCAGGGCGGTCAGGGAGCCGCCGCCGAGTTCTGGACGCAGGTGCGTGGCGCGCTCCAGCAGCCGCGAATGGATGTAAAAAATATCTCCGGGGTAGGCCTCGCGCCCTGGAGGACGCCGCATCAGCAGTGACAGCTCGCGATAGGCGCGCGCGTGATGCGCCAGATCATCGTAAACGATCAGCACGTCGCGGCCTTGCTCCATAAAGTATTCCCCTATGCTGGTCGCCGCATAGGGCGCGATGTATATCATGCCGGGCGGGTCGTTTCCCTCGGTCACCACCACGATGGTGTAGCGCAGGGCATCATTTTCCCGCAGCGTGGCGACCACCTTGGCAACACCCGATGCGTGCTGACCAATGGCACAGTAGATGCACAAGACATTTGCATTTTTCTGATTGAGTATGGTATCGAGCGCAATGGCGGTCTTGCCTGTCTGGCGATCTCCCAGGATCAGCTCGCGCTGGCCCCGCCCGACAGGAATGAGCGCATCGATGACCTTGATGCCGGTCTGCAACGGCACGGTGACTGGCGCGCGATCCATGATGGACGGCGCCGCGCGCTCGATTGGCATACGCCGCGAAGATATCGCTGGCGCCTGATCATCCAGTGGACGCCCGAGTGGACTGATGACTCTGCCGACCAATCCGTCGCTCACCGGCACATCCATCACGTGCCCCCTGCGCTCCACCTCGTCCCCGGCATGCAGATGCGAATAATCATCCAGCAGGATGACGCCAATTTCATCTTCTTCGATATTGAACGCGATGCCATAGGAGCCGCCGGAAAATCGGAGCACTTCCTCGAGGCCTGTGCCGGGAAGACCGGACACCTTTGCAATTCCCGCGCCGACGCTCGTGACCATGCCGATCTCGCGCAGCATGAGCCGGGGCACCGCAGCTTCGCGTGTTCGGGCAATCCGCAGGAAAACGGCGTCGAAGGCATCCTGCACGCGGCCCGGATTGACGCTTGCCGGCTTATGGATCAATTCATCGCTCCCGGCTGGCGTTCGGCGTCCCCCGGAGACGATGCGGCCCTGGACTCAACCGTGCCTCCGGCATCAAGAAGCTTGCCCACTTCTTCTTCGAGCGAAGCAACGTACCCGGCGATGCTCCATGCCACCTTGTACCCACTAGCAACGAGTTCGATACCGCTGATGAGATTCGGCTCGGGTTCAAAATGCAGCGGTATTTCTCCATGCACGGTTTCCCTGATCGCCGCAGCAATGGCTTCCTGCTGCGCTGCCGGCAATTCAAATGCGCTGCGGATCGTGATTTCCCCGCTCCCAATCCCATCTGCCCGGGAAGGACTCGATATACCTGCAATCGTTGTCTCGTGCCGTAATTCTCCCCTCGCCGTGAAAATTCCCACTGCTGCGGCCAGACTCGCCTTTTCCTCCGGATCCAGGCTGCGCATGCGGCGGATGAACGCCTCCGCCATATGGGCTTCCAGGGTCGTATCGGCAAGATCGGCCAGCGCCTTGCGCGCGATAGCAAACACTTCCGCGCACGTACGCTGCTCGATGGTATGGCGCAGTGCCTGATATTCACGGCGCTGCGCTTTGTGCCATCTGCGGCGCAACTCCTCCGCATCCGTGTGTGCGGCGGCTAGCAAGCGCTTGCGCTCCGCGCGCGCCTCATCTGCGGCGGCGGCCAGGAGTTCGCTGAGCCGCCGGTCGAATTCTTCATTCTTCTGCTGAAACCTGTTGCGCTCGGCCTCCGCCACGTGTTCCTTCTCCGCAGCAGCGGCCAGATCTGAAGCAATGCGCTTTTCGCGCGCATCCAGCGCATCGAGGATGGGCCGGTAAAAGAAGCGCTTCAGCAGCCACACCAGGATAAGGAAGTTGATAATCTGCGCGGCAACCGTGAACCAGTCGATCAGCACGAATCATTTCCCGGCGGCATGGGCAACGACATGATTCCAGAAGGGGTTGGCGAAAATCAGGATCATGGAGACCACGAAACAGTATATGGCGAGCGACTCGATTATCGCCAGCCCGACGAACAGCGTCCGCGCGATCGTAGCAGATGCATCTGGCTGCTGCGCCAGCGAAGTAAGTGCCGTCGCCACCGCTTTTCCCTCCCCCAGCGCCGGTCCGATTACGCCAATGGCAATGGTCAGGCCAGCCGCCAGGATGGATACGGCCGCAATCAATGTGATGCTGTCCATGCTTGCTCCTCAGGATGATTTCACGTTTATCGGTTCGCCTGCCAAATCCTCCCTGGCGCGCCCAGTCCCACAGCCTTCATGGTTCTCGTCGCGCCGCGTGCGGCTCTCTGCTGTCCTCATCGTCGGAAGTTGCCGCCGCGATATAAACCGTGGCCAGGATAGCGAAAATATAGGCCTGCACCATGCCCGTCAGCAGCGCCAGCGCACTCATGACAACCGGGAAAATGAACGGCGTGATGACCAGCAGAATCGCGAGAATCATTGTACCGCTCATCATGTTGCCGAACAGCCGCACGGCCAGCGCCAGGGTACGCGTAAACTCCGCCAGGATATTGAACGGCAGCAATAGCGGCACAGGCTTGAGATAGGACTGCAGATAACGGCGCCAGCCCTGTTTCCTGATGCCGTAAAATGGCACCGCGACAAACACGCAGATCGCCAGTGCGACAGTCGTGGAAAGCGATCCCGTGGGCGGCTCGTAGCCGGGAATGACGACAAAAAAGTTTGCCACGGCGACAAGGATGAACAACGTGCCGAGAAACGGAAGATATATTCGAGGCTGGCGCAGGCCCACGTCGTTGATCTGTTTTTGTATCGTAATGACAATGGTCTCCAGCAGGCTCTGCCAGCGTGAACGCCCCAGCCTGGATGACAAGCGCGAGGTGATGGCTTTCGCGCCGCCTGTCAGCAGCAGCATCAGCGCCCAGGTGTAGACGATGGTGGCGTTGAGCTTGACGAAACCATGCTCCCAGAAAATGATGTGATCCGGGCTGAGATGCATCTAGGGTTTCCCCTTCCCGTCAAGCCCGCTGCCCAGGGGGCTGGAAAAAGGCGCCGGAAGAAACCGTGTCGCCGCTCCCCTTGCCAGGAGGAATCCGAGCAAGGCGGCAAGCAGGATTTTCCAGCTATCGGCTGGCAATGCCAGCAGGGAATAAAACCCTGTGGCGACAATACCCGTACGCAGCAGCATGCTGCCTATGAACCACAGACCATGATAAGGAGATGCCAGACCTCGACGCACCGTCCACCACAGGCCGCCAAAAAAAACTGCTCCCAACAGCACCCCCGCCACTGCGGCCAGCGCAAGCAACGGACTCAAGATATCGCTCATCGTCATTCTTCCTCGTTATCTTCCTTGATCTCCCTATTTTCCGATGGTGCCCGCTATCCTGTTTTCTCTGTATCTGTCATTTCTTGTTTCCCCCCTTGCTTCTTCGAGTGCTCCCGCTTTCAGGCTTGCTTATCCCTTCCTGCTGCTCCCCAGCTTCCTGTCCATCCCTCCTGCGAGTGATGCGCTCCTCGCGGGCTACCCAGCACCAGGCATTCAAGCATCCGATGAGCAAACCGGCAAAAAGCAGCATGAGCGTCCATGAATGCTTCCCCGGGAATTGCTGATCCAGCCAGATTCCCAATGCCGCGCCAAGAAGCGTGGGAACGCTCACCCCCCAGCCTACCAGTCCCATCATGCCGAGCCCGGACCAGACAGTTTGCGCCTCCCGGTCCTGCGCCCGTCTCGCTTGCAGCTTGCGCGCGGCTTTCATTCCTATCCGGCGGCTGAATTCTGCTTCCCTCTCTTCCCCTTCTGTCCTTTCATGCTGGCGCCCTCGCCGCCTCTGCGCGTCTGGCTTTGCTCCCCGTTCGGCCGGCTCATCACTCATGTTGAATTTCCATGAAACGCCGGATGAAACCGCTTTCCAATCTCGCCATGACCTGGCGAACGCTGCGCGCCTGCTCGTCCAGTTCCTGGAATTCCCGGGACACCGTCTCATGCAGCACCTCCAGGTTGGCACCCGCCACCGCGTTGCGCGCCGATACCGTCACCTGGGAGCCCGCCTTTACCAGGATGCCCTCATCCACCGCCACATATAACTCACTGTCCGCACGGGTCTCGAAGACCAGGATGCCCCGAACCAGGGCAGCCACGCAATCCAGCCGGCGAGGCAGCAACCCCTGCGATCCGGCGGTGGTCTCGACCACGATGCGATTCACGCGTGTTTTTTCCATGAAAACACGAAAGGGCAGCAGTATCGTCAAATCCATGCTGGCTGGCTCATGCCGCTCATGCGGGTTGTCCGGCGGAACTCCCATCGCGGCTCGTATCTATTCTGGACCCTGGCTGGGCATTATCAGCGCTACCGGCCTGCCTCGCCTCGCTCACTGGGCCAATCATGTATAGCGCACGTTCGGGAACGTCCCTGAATTCGTCGCGCAGGATGCGTTCGCATCCGTCCAGCGCCTCCTCGAGACTGACGAATCTTCCCGTGATTCCGGTAAATTGCTCAGTGGTAAAGAACGGCTGGGTGAAGAAGCGCTCGAGCCGCCGCGCACGCGCGACGATGGCACGGTCTTCTGGTGATAATTGTTCCAGTCCGAGCATGGCGATGATGTCTTTGAGCTCGTCGTATTGCGCCAGGGTGTGGCGAATTTCCTGGGTTATCCGGTAGTGTCTCTGCCCGATCACCCCTGGCGTCGCCATTTTCGATCCGGATTGCAATGGATCGATCGCCGGGTAAAGGCCTTCGCTGGCGCGCTTGCGTGAAAGCACAATGGATGCGGAAAAATGCGAAAAGGCGTGTACCGCCGCCGGGTCGGAAAAATCGTCCGCCGGCACGTACACGGCCTGTATCGACGTGATGGCCCCGGTATCGGTATTGGCGATCCGTTCTTCGAGCTGCGCCAGCTCCGTGCTCATGGTCGGCTGGTAGCCCAGTCGCGAAGGCATCTGGCCCATCAATCCGGAAACCTCCATGCCTGCCTGGATGAAACGGTAGATATTGTCCACCAGCAACAGCACGTCGCGATGCTCGACGTCGCGAAAATACTCGGCCATGGTCAAGGCCGCGTGCGCGACGCGGAATCGCGCCCCCGGCGGTTCGTTCATCTGGCCGAACACCATCACCATGTTCTCCAGCACGCCTGCGGCCGCCATGTCGCGATAGAGCTCTTCTCCTTCGCGGCAGCGCTCGCCTATGCCGCAGAAAATGCTGACGCCTTCATGCTGCCGCGCGACGTTGTGGATCATCTCCGTGAGCAGTATTGTCTTTCCCACGCCTGCTCCGCCCAGTAGCCCCGCCTTGCCGCCGCGTTCCAGCGGCATCAGCACATCGATGATCTTGATGCCGGTTTCGAATATCTCGGATCGGGTGGAACGCCGCGCCAGCGGCGGGGAAGAATGGTGCACCGTGCGCCATTGCACCTCCTGCGGCGGCGCCTTGCGGTCGATGGCAGTGCCGAACACATCGAACATGCGCGAAAGTGTCGCCTTCCCCACGGGTGCGCGCAGTGGCCTTTGCGTATCCGTTACCGGCATTCCGCGTGCAAGGCCCTGGGTTGGCGTAAGCGCAATGCCACGCAAGTTATGCGCATCGAGCTGGGAAAGGACCTCGATCAAAACCTCGCCATTTTTTCCCGTGAGCAACAGCGACTGTATAGGTGGAAGCCGGCTTGTAAACCGGATATCCACGATTCCGCCGCGCACGGCAGTGACTGACCCCGTTTCAGGGTCGGCGGCAATAGCGTTCATGTTCTCCCCATCGTCCAAATTGGCTCCTTCGGATGGATGGGATCATGCAGAGCTTCTGCATGTCCTACTATCATAGTAGCGTATCCCGCAAAACTTTTATATTGAGCCGATGCGGTTGCCCGATTCCCTTCGACGTTACGCCTGGTTGTCAGTTTCCACCGCCCTCGCGACGATTCTTCTCAAGAGCGTCGCCTGGTGGCTGACCGGCTCGGTCGGCCTTCTTTCAGATGCCCTCGAGTCTCTGGTCAATCTCGCCGGCGCCTTGATGGCACTGGCCATGCTCACGCTATCTGCAATACCACCCGATGCAAATCACCCTTATGGCCATGGCAAGGCAGAGTATTTTTCCAGCGGCTTCGAAGGTTTCCTGGTTGTGCTGGCTGCGATCGGCATCTGTTACGCTGCCGTGATTCGCCTGTTCAATCCGCGAATGCTAGAAGATGTCGGAGCCGGCCTGATCGTGTCGGTCATCGCATCCATGCTCAACCTCGCAACCGCCCGGATCTTGTTACGAGTGGGACGCACCCACCACTCGATAAGTCTCGAAGCGGATGCCCATCATTTACTCTCGGATGTATGGACATCGGCAGGGGTCATCCTGGGTGTTGGATCGGTTTTGCTGACGGGCTGGCTGTGGCTTGACCCGGTTATTGCCATCCTGGTTGCCGTTAACATCTTGCGAATAGGCTGGCAGTTGATGCGCCGCTCGGTCGACGGCCTGATGGATGCCGCCTTGCCACCTGAAACCCTGCATGTCATCAAGGGGGTGCTGGATTCGTATCATGCGGAAGGGGTGGATTTTCATGCGCTGCGCACGCGCCAGGCTGGAAAACAGGCGTTTGCGACAGTGAATATACTGGTGCCAGGCGATTGGACAGTGCAGAAGGGGCATGACTATCTGTCGCGTATCGAATCTAACTTGCAGGCTGCAGTACCTTATTTGCACGTCACAACACATATGGAACCCCGGAATGAAGCGCGTGACGGCAAGATCAACAGATGTCAGGAAGAAGTTTTCTGAACCCACGAAGAAAGGCAGTCCGTTCCATCTGAACTAACAAACAAAACGGACTCTCTTTAGCCGCCGAGCGGATTCGGGTCCAAAGTCCCGCAAGCGGAAGTCTGGAATAACTGGTGTAAGCGGTGTCCGCTTACATTCAAGGAGGCGCTGAACAAATCCTCGCTGAGCGAGTTGCCGGTAAAATCGGGATGATCACAAGGCGCGCGACGCAGGCCGTAGCCGGGACTACGATGCCAGGGAGCGCAACGCCATGGCTCCCCGGAGCGTGGCCCGAGGGGCCCCGCGAAGCGGGGATCGGGCAGCGGAGGGGATGCTTCGACCGCACCACAGTTTTGTTGGAGCGCAGGCATCTCGCTACGGGGTCGCACCATTCGCGTCGTCGCCTTCGCGCATCCCATCCCGCAAACCCACCGCCGCGCCAGCGGAGATTTATTCAGCGCTTCCCTAACTTTCATACCATATCACAGCATGTCAAATAGTGGCTGAAGGCCTATCCTGTCTATCTTTCCCATAAATTAATCCATCCCTTTTCATGTCATCCCGCGTCATGTAATCTCACATTAATTCATCGCTGCTATGGAATCGGAATGATCGAGTAACAAGCATGCTTCCCAATGGTGCAATACGCTCAACATTTATATCTTTCCCGTGATTGGCAAGATCTACGTGCGTGATATCGATCAATCCCATGTGATGCAGGTGCTGGAACCGATTTGGCTGACAAAAACAGGGACAATAAAGCGGTTGCGAGGACGGATCGAAAACGTACTGGACTGGACACGGGAGCGCGGCTATCGCAGCTGCGAGTTCGAATCCCAGCATCTCGCTCAAGTAGAAAAAGATAAGCTGAACCTTGGATATCAATTCTTTAAAAAATGGAAGGGTATGCCGTGTTTGAAAATACTATCAAAGGGCGATTTTTTGCAAAGGCGTACTCACCCGATTCAAGCATTCTAAAACTCTCAAACGAGGATTATCTAAAAAGGATATCCGAAGGAAAAGATATATATGTGACGCGGGCCCGTGTCTGGGCCGGTTACGATAAATGGACTACGCGTGAGGCCGCAAGCTTACTTTCTGGGCTCGTGCCTGCAGGAGATGATTCTGCAAAGTTTTTTCACAAATTTTGTTGGTCAGAAACAGAGAAGGATGAAAGTACAAATCCCTGTCGCTATATAATTTTCAAAATATTTTCCCGGAATCGAGAGTGTGAAGAACATATCTTCGAAATATTGAAACGTTCGGATATGGGTGGTCAAGCAAGTCCCAGGAAATGGGCGGAATATGCAAAAACGAAAGGATGGCTACCTCATGCTGAATCCTTTGCTGATATCGATAATAGTCCGTTGCTCATTCTCCTGGAATCAACGGGCGGGAGTGCTCTCCTCCAATCATCGGAGAATGGACCACCAATTGCTCAACCGAAGCCTGATTCTCCTTATTCCACTGCATGGCTCAGTATCCAGAATCGCGCTATCGCGCAATTTTTTAGTCCGCGACGGAATTTTGATGCCAAGAGCGAAGAAGTTGTGGAATGGATAATGGCGGAGACTGCCAAGGTCGGGCTAAAGGAATCTCGAAAGGTCGCAGAGGCGATTTTCACAATGATCAAGCCCGATGATCACGATCCTAAAAAGAAAAGGGGTAACCCTCTATAACAAGCCTCCATGCGGTTGTAGCCTAGAGTGAGGTTAGTCGTGAATTTCGGATACCGACGGTAACAGGTTAACTGCACTGCCATGGCGGAGGATGCCACCAGCAATGCTGATATGGCAAGAACGACTGGATCGCGTCGGGTGACCCTCAAAACCCAAGATGGCGAGCCAATGGGGAAAATGTCCAACGATCCAAGCTGCGAGTGGACTCACAAATGGATCTTTATTTAAAAAATACATATAACCAATAGCTTATAATGATAAAGTGGCGGAAGCGGTGAGATTCGAACTCACGGTAGAGTCACCCCTACGGCAGTTTTCAAGACTGCTGCCTTAAACCGCTCGGCCACGCTTCCATTTCCGCTGGGCCAGACAATCCTAAATCCGGCAGTCGACCGCTTATTTCCAGTTTAGAACCATGATCTAAAAGGATTTTCGCGATACTCGACGTCCACCTGCGTGGTGAGTTTCGCTACAGGGCGGATTATGCGATTTTTGCGCCACATGGCTGCGTTCCAACTCCTTGGAATGGAATAGCCATTCCGCGTCGCAGCACCTTGCCCTATACTCCAAAAACCGCACACTCCACTCTGTCCAATTACCGGATTTAGGATAATACCTTTTCAACGGTCATTTTTCCAGCAAGACCCTTTTTCCAGTGTTGTTGTTATTGCAACTTTTCCCAAACCTGCGTAGTCTTATACTCTGTAAAGCAAATCAACCAAGGAGACCTCATGCAACCTGAACTACGGTATTCAAATTCGACGGCGCAAACCGGCCTTGCTGTCGTTCGCAATAAGGTCTTGCGCAATACTTACATGCTGCTCGGCTTGACCATGATTCCCACTATGATCGGAGCGATGATCGGGATGAGTACCAATTTTGCGTTCCTCGCCCAGGCGCCGATCATGGGACCGCTGGTAATGCTGGCTGTCATGATGGGCCTGCTATTCGGGGTGAGCGCCACGCGTAACAGCGCAATAGGGATTGGACTGCTGTTCCTGTTCACGTTCGTCGCGGGCTGGTGGCTTGGGCCGATGCTGCAATATGCGCTGCACCTCAGAAATGGCGCGCAACTGGTGGGAGTCGCTGCCGCTGGAACTGCCGCTATCTTCTTCACTCTGGCAACCATTGCGACGGTAACTAAAAAGGACTTCGGTTTCATGCAGAACTTCCTCTTCGTAGGACTGGTGCTGCTGATAATCGCATCCATCGCCAACCTGTTCTTTGCGGTGCCGGCAGCTTCGCTCGCCATCTCGGCGGTTGCGGTACTGCTGTTTTCCGGCTTTATCCTCTTCGATGTAAGCCGGATCGTCAACGGCGGGGAAACGAACTATGTAATGGCCACGATGGGTATCTACCTGAGCCTATACAACCTGTTCACCAGCCTGCTGCATCTGCTGCTGGCCTTTTCCGGTGAAAAGGACTAACCGACGCTCATAGATAGCAGCGAATAGCAAATCGATACATCGGGGCGGCCGGCAACAGCCGCCCTTTTTATTTCCGCTTTTCCTCCAGCCTTTCTTATCCCGCCCTGGCTTGCTCAAACAGCGCAATGGATTCCACATGCGCGGTGTGCGGAAACATGTTGATCACTCCCGCCGCCTTCAGGGTGTATCCCTTCCTGTGGACCAGCACTCCCGCATCCCGCGCCAGCGTGGCCGGATTACAGGACACATACACGATGCGCCTCGGACTGGTATCTCCTTCTTCATCAATGGAGGTCGCCGCCGCGATTGCCCCCTCCCGGGGCGGGTCTATCAGCAATTTGTCGAAATGGCCCTGCTCCCGCATCCAGCCTTCCTTCACTTCGAAGAGATTGGCTTCGGCAAACTGTGCATTGGATGCAAGCCCGTTGCAGTCCGCATTTTCCCGCGCGCGCTGCAGCAGGGCCGTGCTGCCTTCATAACCAACCACCTGGGCGCCGCGTCGCGCTATCGGCAAGGTGAAATTGCCCAGGCCGCAAAACAGGTCTGCGATACGCTCGCCCGGTTGCGGGTTGAGCAGGCTCAGCACCCGCCTGACCAGCATGCGATTCATGGCCGGGTTGACCTGCGTGAATTCCGTGGGATGAAACGGCATGACAATATCGAATTCCGGCAGGATATAGCTTAATTCAGGCGCATTCTCGGGATAGAAAGGAAAGGCGCTCTGCGGCCCGCCAGGCTGGAGAAAGAACTGGATGCGATGCCGGTCGGCAAAATTTCTGAGGAGCGCTTCGTCTTCTGGAAGCAGCGGCTCCAGGATGCGCAATACCAATACGTCCACGTTCTCGCCAAGCGATACTTCGATTTGCGGCAGGCGTTCGCGTATGGATAAGCTGGCCACGAGCTGGCGCAACGGCATGATGAGATCAGACACACGGGGCGGGATGACTTCGCAACCCTGCATGTCAGCAACGAAACTGCTTCGCTTCTCATGGAATCCTACCAGCACCGCGTCCTTTTTCCTGACATAGCGGACGGACAACCGCGCCCGGTAGCGGTAGCCCCAGGCTTCGCCATGGACGGCGGGCAATATCAGTTCCGGCTCGACGCGTCCGATATGCCTGAGATTGTCTTCCAGGACACGTTGTTTTGACGCCACCTGTGCACGAACATCCAGATGCTGCATGCTGCAGCCGCCGCATAAGCCGAAGTACGAACACTGGGGGGAAACCCGCGCAAAGCTGGGCTTAAGTACTTGACCGACCTGCGCCAGCTCGAAACTGGCCTTTTTGCGGTAGGCGTTGTAAGTGACTATTTCACCAGGAAGCGCCCCTTCGATGAAAATTACTTTTCCATCGGCGTGGGCCACGCCGCGGCCTTCCTGATCGAGTGATTCCACTGTGACCGGGATGGCCCTCTCACGCGGAGGAAGGCATGTGTCCGCGGTTTTCGATAATTTCCGGCTGAATTTGCCTGCTATAGCCATTGGCCCAGAAACTGCTGCCAATGCGGTTCAGTGGACCTGCCCAGGGTGGAGCGCACCAGCTCGCACTCGCGCTGGTATTGCTCGCCGTCAAAAATACCGCGCATCAGCTGGAAGCGCAGAAAAACAAGATAAGTGTTTACGACATCCGTTTCGCAATAGTTGCGAATCGCTGTGACTTCACCATCCAGGAAAGCGCGCCACACGGCGGAGCCATCCATGCCGCATTTTCCCGGCAGTCCCATCAGCTTCGCCAGTTCGTCCAACGGCACGTTGGCGCGAGGCTGATACAGTGCCAGCAAATCCATCAGGTCGAGATGGCGGGTATGGTAGCGGCTCAGGTAGTTGTTCCATTTGAAATCACGGTCGTCGTCCCCCATGTCCCAGTAGCGCCGCGCCTGCAAACCATGAATCAGGCTGCGGTAGTGCAAAACCGGCAGATCGAAGCCGCCGCCATTCCACGACACGAGTTGCGGACTATAGCGGTCGATGCCTTCGAAGAACCGGCGGATGAGCTCGGCTTCCGGATCGGCCGCCGTTCCCAGCGACCATACGCGAAAGTCAGTCTTATCGCGCAACGCGCACGAGATCGCCACGATTTTCTGCACGTGCAGCGGCAGGAAATCGTGGCCGACAGCCTGGCGGCGCGCCTGGAACGCCATTTCAGCGATATCGGCCGCGGCAAGTTGCGGATTCAGGCCGTGAAGCTTGCGCAACCCCTCCACATCGGGAACGGTTTCGATATCAAAAACCAGGACAGGCGTCACTTTACCGGGATGAGAAAATGAATGGTTTGGGCCGCACCCTGCCTATGTTGCCTATGAACTGCCGCACCGTACACGTCATGACGTGATAAATAACCGTCCCCGCAAGCTCCGCCGGGCCTCCGGTCAGGAAGGAAAAACACCGGTGGACAGGTAACGGTCCCCCCGGTCGCAAACGACCGAAACAATCACCGCATTATGCACTTCTGCTGAAATCTTGAGCGCCGCTGCCAGGGCGCCCCCAGATGAAATTCCCGCGAAAATTCCTTCCTCCCGCGCTAGGCGCCGCGTCATGTCCTCCGCTTCCAGCTGGGAAACCCGTATCAGGCAATCCACCTGCCTCGCATCATAAATCCTGGGAAGATAAGCTTCCGGCCACTTCCGGATGCCGGGAATCTGAGCACCCTCCTCCGGCTGTACGCCGATGATCTGGATTTCTGGATTTTTTTCCTTGAAATAGCGGGAACAGCCCATGATCGTGCCGGTGGTTCCCATGCTGCTGACAAAGTGTGTAATGCTTCCCCCGGTATCCCGCCAGATTTCCGGCCCGGTGCCTTCGTAATGGGCTCGCGGATTATCCGGGTTGGCAAACTGATCGAGAATGATTCCACGTCCCTCGTCGCGCATGCGCTCGGCCACGTCCCGCGCCTCCTCCATGCTGCCCTCTTTTGAAGTCAGGATGATCTCGGCGCCGTAGGCTTTCATCGCCTGGCGCCGCTCGATGCTGAGATGCTCCGGCATCACCAGGACGAGAGGATACCCCATGATCGCCGCGGCCATCGCCAGGGCGATGCCGGTATTGCCGCTGGTGGCTTCTATCAGCGTATCTCCCGGCTTGATATCGCCGCGCTCCTGCGCGCGCTTGATCATGGATAGCGCAGGCCGGTCTTTTACCGAGCCCGCGGGGTTGTCGCCCTCGAGCTTTGCAAGAATGGTATTGCTGGTGTTTCCCGGCAGATGCTTGAGTTTTACCAGCGGCGTGTTGCCGACAAAATCTTCTATGGTCTTGAACATGGGCACCCTGGGAATTTGCTGATGCCCGATTATCGCACAGTCGGCCGGCATTGAAACACCCGGCACAAGGCAGGCGCGAGGTGGCGCCGTTGCCTACCTGCACCCAGGATTAGCGGCCATTTCTGCACCCGCGCGCCGCTGAGCGCATCATCTAGCCGGAAGGTGATTCTCCTTCCTCGCAGCCTTGGGGAGTTCGCCGACCGTTATCTGCGGACGCAGGCGTTTCATCATGGCAGGGCCGATGCCTTTGACTTTCTCCAGGTCGCCCGGCGTCTTGAATGGCCCTTTTTTCTTGCGATGATCAATAATGGCCTTGGCTTTGGCTGGACCGATTCCCTCAAGCGTTTCCAGCTCGTCCTGGGTGGCGGTGTTGATGTTGACAGCGGCATATGCCCCGCCCATGACTGCAAACAGCATGACAAGGAGCAAAATCAGTTTTTTCATAATCTGGTTGGGATAAGGGATAAGGGATAAGAGTACAGCCTGGAAGGCGTCAGATGTTAAATTTATATAGCATGTCACTTAAACGCACAAGTATCGACCACTACTCCTTCAATGCGACAGTTTTCCCAGTATGGTCTGGTGGAGAAACCTTTTAGGCTAGTCAACTTAGCCTGTATACATAAGTGAAGCTTTACGTATAGTTTCATCTTTATCGCTTGCATGAAGATCGACAATTTGAAATTCATGTACTTTTCTTGCGGCCGTGTACTGACTTAAATCTAACATGTACGCTTCAAAAATTTCGCCCGAAGCCCCCTTCTTCAGTGTTACGCGGGACTTAACCGGATGTATCAGCCTTAGATCAATAAGCTGATCGATGGAATCTCGAACCTGGCCAGTAAGTTTTTGCGATACCAAAAAAACGTTGCACTTAGATGTTTCAGTGCAGAATGCCGCGATATTTTGGAAGACGGTTTCTAACAATACGCGGTCTGCATCGGTGTCAAGTTTAAACTCTTCTCGTTTAATAGGGTCGTAATCGCCGGTACCGAGATTCACATCCTCAGCTCCAATTTTCGGACCACGGTGATGTTTCTGCCCTCGATTTCTAGCCTGAGATATTGAGTTGGAAAAAATTCCTATGAAATCTCTTGTTACGCCCCCTGATGCAATTGTGAGTCGATCAATTGCGGTTGGATTAATCAAATCCTTGATCGTAAGCGGGGGTGTCTCTGCCATCAGATTAGCCAATATTTTCTTCAGAAATTCACGCAGCGTTTCGAATTTCTCAAGAGAAATATCCAAGTTTATTTCTTTGGCATCATCGCCCAGTTTCATCCCTACCGGCGGATCAGAGTGCTGATACCATTGGCTACGGTGTTTGATAGTCCCGACTTTTAGCCATAAATTATTTCCTTTAGCCATCCGGTGAAAATAGTCGATAACTTTTGCTTGGTCTGCTTTACGAATGTGGTAAAGATCATCCAGTATCAAAAATGATGGCCCGTTTGAAAGCTGCGACAGCTTTTGAAAAAAAGCTTGAAAATAAAGGATATTTTGATGCAAGTACTCGACTTTGTGAGAAATATACTGGGATTGTTCCTCCGTCATCCCTACGGATTTTTCTCCAAGACTCCCCGTACCTTTAACACCTGCTCCAGGAATTCCTGCCCCTGCCCCTAATTCAACTCCCGCGGTTTGCTCCTCAGAATAGGTTTGCTTGATTAGCTTCGTAGTCGTACCAGGAGCGCGGAGTTGATCTTCTAGATTTTCGATGATCGAATCAAGAGTATCGCTCAGTGCCGTAGTGCTTGCCTTATGAAATGGAGGACGATTTGGAAGCGTACCGAACAACCTACGCCAGAATGATGTCTTGCTAGCGGGTGTGGTTGCAGCACCGTCAAGCCATTGTTTAAATTCCCGAAGACTTTTTATAAGTACGCTTATTAGTACATCTGGATATGAATGGCCTTTGAACGTCTCCATATCGACGAATGCAATTGGACGTCGATCTATCGTTAAGTCGGCAGCTGTTTTTCGCAGCAGGCTCGATTTTCCTGAACCTCGTCGTCCAAAAATTATATGGTGTTGATTAGATTTTGCACGTGAAAGTACGCCGGGAGCAGGCTCAATAAACCGACGGGCTCCTTCTGGCGTAGCGCGCGTCACCTCTTCGCATAAAACAAGCAACTTATCTACTGCTTCTGAATTTAATATTGTATTTTTTTTATCCATACTTTATTGATTCTTCGCCTCGTCTTCCCAATATCGCGTCAAGTTGTATTATGTTTCCGATGGCAGCTGCATCACAAGCAAGCCGCTCGTGTTTCTTCCTCCTCGACGCAGAGATGTTCCACCTCCGGCTGCGTTTACCGCTGTACCAAATTAGGTATCTTTCCCATATGGACGTCCACGCAGCTCATCCAGGGACAGAAGGGACATGAAGCTTGAAAACGAGCCACCCAAAGAAAAGGCAGGATTGGCTTATTATTAACAGAACTGGAAATAGTGCTTTTTAAAACGGAATATCGTCATCCATGTCATCAAAGCCCGTATTGGTCCTGGCGGGCGCTTTGCTGCCGGATGTGCTGCCAGACGCATAGCTGCCCTCCTCCCGCTCTCCCGAGTCGAAACTGGCGCTGCCGGGCTTGCTGCCCAGCATTTTCATGTCGCTGGCGATGATCTCCGTGGTGTAGCGCTCGGCGCCAGATTTATCGGTCCATTTGCGCGTTTCCAGACGCCCCTCGACATATACCGGCCGGCCCTTTTTCAGGTATTCCCCGGCGATTTCGGCGAGCTTGCGATAAAACGTGACGCGGTGCCACTCGGTTTTTTCCTGTTTCTCGCCATTCTTGTCTTTCCAGGTTTCCGTGGTAGCCAGGGTAATATTGGTCACCGCGTCACCATTCTGCATGTAACGGGTTTCGGGATCCTTGCCGAGATTGCCGATGAGTATGACCTTGTTGACTGATGCCATTTACGCTTCTCCCCCGAGTAATTGAACAACCCCTTTTTCATCGAAACCCGTCATGTCCACCTTCAGATAGGCAACCCCTTCGCTCGCCAGCACCAGCGCCTCGTGCACGCCGGGCAGCGCCGCCAGCTGGCTGGACAGCCCGCTGGCTTTTCCGATATCCATCTCCTTGACATGGTACATCCGGGTGCGCACCGCCGCGGGGGCTTTCATGGTAAAGGCGAACATCAGCCATAGCGCCAACAGGGTGCCGCAAAATGTGAACAGCGCAAAGCCGCCATGATGCTCGAACAAATACCCGCCCGCAGTCGCGCCGATGAAAGTGCCCAGGAACTGAACGCTGCTATATACCCCGATAGCCGTTCCCTTGGCGCCGACCGGGGCAATCTTGGAGATGAGCGACGGCAATGTGGCTTCCAGCAGGTTGAAAGCGGAAAAGAATACCAGCAGCGCGCCCGCTGTGCCCCAAAGGGAATCGGACGTGATGGCGAGAAATATCTGGCTCGCCAGCAGCACGGCAATGGAGGTCACAAAGACGGGTTTGAGCTTGGCTTTCTTTTCGGCATAGATGATCGCGGGGACGATCAATGCCAGGGAAAGGAGCAGCACGGGGAAATAGACCTTCCAGTGCGAATCGGCCGCAAGCCCGGCGTTGCGCAATGACAGCGGCACGACCAGCCACAGCGCCATGAGCACGGCATGGAGCGCGAATACGCCAAAATCCAGGCGCAGCAGTTGCGGATTATGCAATACGCTCTGGAAACGGCCAGCCGATGCTTCGGTATCGGAATGAAAACGGCTGATGACAGGGTTGGGAATGACGCGGGAAACCACCACTATTGCAAGCAGCGCCAGTACGCCCGTCATCATGAAGATTCCTGGCACGCCAAACAAGCGATCCAGCGCCGGCGCGGCAATCAATGAAAGCGCAAACGTGACGCCGATGGTCATGCCGATCGCAGCCATGGCCTTGGTGCGATGCTCCTCGCGGGTAAGGTCCGCAGCCAGCGCCATGACCGCCGCCGAGATTGCCCCCGCGCCTTGAACGATGCGGCCAAGTATTATCAGGTAGATATCCGACGCGGATGCGGCAATGAAGCTTCCCAGCGCAAACAGGACCAGGCCGATGTATATGACGGGCTTGCGTCCAATGCGGTCCGAAAGCCAGCCGAATGGTATCTGCAGCACCGCCTGGGTAAGCCCATACGCGCCCAGCGCAATCCCGATCAGGGTGTAATTGCCGCCGCCGGGTAAATGCTCCGCGTAAAACGCAAAGACCGGCAGAATGATGAACATGCCAAACATGCGCAGCCCATAGATGCCAGCCAGGCCGACGGTAGCGCGCTTTTCAATGGCCGACATTTTTTCGGGGGCTGCAGACACGGACATGAATCAGATTGGGAAAATGCCGGAAAGTTGAGTATATTAACAGGTTTGGCCAATACTCCGGTAGCCCGGGCTTGCGCTTGGAACGCTTCCGGCAGCCTGTAAATATCAAGACCTGCTAATACTTGTTTTGCACCCACGACCCACGATGATTGCGGATTTCAGCCGGAACGATCCACGAGCGGCGCATCAGAGCAGGCTTTGCAAGCGGCGAACAACGATGGGGCCGAGTGAAATTCCGTCCCGTCCCTCCGGGTTGCGTACGCAGCAACGCGGGCACCAAATAAGTTAACAGGCTCTGGTCAATGGAACTCATAAAAATCCGCGGTGCGCGCACGCACAACCTCAAGAACATCAATATCGACCTGCCCCGCAACAAACTCATCGTGATTACCGGGTTGTCGGGGTCGGGCAAGTCATCGCTGGCGTTCGATACCCTTTATGCCGAAGGCCAGCGGCGTTATGTGGAATCGCTTTCCGCATACGCCCGGCAGTTTCTGCAATTGATGGAGAAACCGGATGTCGATCTGATCGAAGGCTTGTCTCCCGCCATTGCCATCGAGCAGAAGGCGACTTCCCACAATCCCCGTTCCACGGTTGGCACGGTGACTGAAATACATGATTATCTGCGGCTCCTGTTCGCCCGCGTCGGCGATCCGCAGTGCCCGGACCATGGCATTACATTGGTCGCGCAAAGCGTATCGCAAATGGTCGACCATGTGCTGCGGCTTCCGCAGGACACCCGCCTGATGATTCTCTCGCCTCTGGTGGTAGGCCGCAAAGGCGAGCAACTGGAGCTGATCGATGAATTGCGGGCGCAGGGTTTTGTGCGGGTGCGGATAGACGGCACGGTTTATGAAATCGATGCGCTGCCGAAACTGAAGAAAAATGTAAAACATACAATCGAAGTGGTGGTGGACAGACTCAAGGTGTCTCCCGATGCAAAGCAGCGCCTGGCGGAGTCATTCGAAACTGCGCTGCGCCATGCGGATGGGCGCGCACTGGCGGTCGAAATGGATTCGGAACATGAGCATCTGTTTTCCGCCAAGTTCAGTTGCCCCATATGCAGCTACTCCCTCCCTGAACTCGAACCGCGGCTGTTCTCCTTCAATAATCCGATGGGTGCGTGTCCCAAATGCGACGGGCTGGGAAAGGTCACGTTCTTCGATCCCAGGCGCATTGTCGCTTTTCCTCATCTGTCGCTTGCTTCGGGCGCGATAAAGGGTTGGGATCGCCGCAATCAGTTCTACCATCAGCTACTGGCAAGCCTGGCCGAGCATTATGAGTTCGATCTGGAAGTCCCGTTTGAGCAGTTGCCCGGGAATATCCAGGATATTCTTCTCAATGGATCAGGCAAGGAGAAGATACTTTTTTCCTATCTCAACGAAAACGGCAGCCGTACTCATCGGAAGCACACGTTCGAGGGCATCATTCCCAACCTGGAGCGGCGTTACAAGGAAACGGAGTCAGTCACCGTGCGGGAAGAGCTGGCGAAATACCTCAATTCGCAAACCTGCCCCGACTGCAACGGTACGCGGTTGCGGCGGGAAGCCCGTCATGTCCGGGTCGGAGCAAAAGCCATCTATGAAATCAACGCGCTGCCGCTGAAGGAGGCAAGCCAGTTTTTCGGCCAGGTGAAATTGACCGGCCATAAATATGCCATTGCCGAAAAAATCATGAAGGAAATTTCCAGCCGCATCTCGTTTCTTAATAATGTCGGGCTCGACTATCTGTCTCTGGATCGCTCCGCGGATACGCTCTCGGGAGGAGAGTCGCAGCGCATTCGTCTTGCCAGCCAGATAGGCTCGGGGCTGACCGGCGTGATGTACGTGCTGGACGAGCCTTCCATCGGGCTGCACCAGCGCGACAACGGGCGCCTGCTCGAAACTCTCAAGAATTTGCGCGATCTGGGCAACAGCGTCATCGTGGTGGAACACGACCAGGACGCCATACTGACCGCTGATTACGTGGTGGACATGGGGCCGGGCGCGGGAGAGCATGGCGGCTCCGTCATTGCGCAAGGCTCTCCGGAAGACATACAGAAAAATGGCGATTCGCTCACTGGAAAATATCTTTCCGGAAAACTGTCCATCGCACTCCCGGAAAAACGAACTCGGCCAAAACCCGATCGCTGGCTCAGAATCGAAGGCGCCTCCGGCAACAATCTGCAGGAAGTCGATCTCAACCTGCCTGTGGGCCTGTTCATTTGCGTCACCGGCGTGTCGGGCTCCGGAAAATCCACGCTGATCAACGAAACGCTCTACCAGGCGACCGCCCGCCATCTGTACGGGAGCGCCGCGGAGCCGGCGCCCTATCGGGAAATCGAAGGGCTGGCATTTTTCGATAAAGTCATCAACATGGATCAAAGTCCGATCGGGCGCACGCCGCGGTCCAATCCCGCCACCTATACGGGTCTGTTCACGCCGATCCGGGAGCTGTTCGCTGGCGTGCCCCAGGCGCGCGAACGCGGCTATGGCCCTGGCCGTTTTTCCTTCAACGTCAAGGGAGGACGCTGCGAAGCCTGCCAGGGCGATGGAATGATCAAGGTCGAAATGCACTTTCTTCCCGATATCTATGTGTCATGCGATGTCTGCCATGGCAAGCGCTACAACCGCGAAACCCTGGAAATCCAGTACAAGGGAAAAAACATCAATGACATATTGCAGATGACGGTGGAACAGGCGCATGAATTTTTCAGCCCGGTACCGGTGGTCGCAAGGAAACTGCAGACGTTGCTGGACGTCGGGCTGGGATATATCACCCTCGGGCAGTCGGCAACGACCCTTTCCGGGGGTGAAGCCCAGCGGGTAAAGCTCTCGCTCGAACTTTCCAAGCGGGACACGGGGCGAACCCTGTATATCCTCGACGAACCGACTACCGGATTGCATTTTCAGGATATCGCGCTGCTGCTGAACGTGCTGCACCGCCTGCGCGACCACGGCAACACGGTAGTCGTCATCGAGCACAACCTGGATGTGATCAAGACCTCGGACTGGATCATCGATCTGGGCCCTGAAGGTGGCGGCGGTGGCGGACGGATCATCGCTGAAGGCCCTCCCGAAGAAGTCGCCGCAAACGAAAGCAGTTTCACGGGCCATTTTCTCAAAGCGGTGCTCGACCCGGCATACGCCCCGGGACGGTAAGCCCTGCCATGAATCCGCAAGAACTCCTGCTTGCCAGCTTTCATGCGGCTGTGGCGGCAGCGGATCCAGTATGCCTGGTGCCTCGGCATCTTCCGCTCACCCCCCCTGAAGGCCGAACCCTGGTAGTAGGGGCAGGCAAGGCCGCGGCTGCCATGGCACTGGCGGTGGAAAATCATTGGAACCGGAGCGCAGGGCTTGGCGGCATGGTCATCACACGCTACGGGCACGGATTGCCGCTTGAAAGGATATCCGTTGTGGAGGCGGGACACCCTTTGCCGGATGAACAAGGGGGACAGGCGGCCGAGGCAATCCTGGCCGAGGCCGGGAAACTCGGTCCCGAAGACCTGCTGCTCTGCTTGTTGAGCGGTGGCGGTTCGAGCCTGCTATCGCTGCCGGTTGCCGGCATCTCGATTGCGGATCTCAGGAATACCACCCGCGAGTTGCTCCTTTGCGGCGCAGCAATCCAGGAAATCAATACCGTGCGCAAGCACCTCTCGCGTATTCTCGGCGGAAGGCTGGCAGCCTCATGTATCGCTCCGGTGCTGGCGCTTGCTATCTCCGACGTGGTCGGGGACGACCCGACCCATATTGCCTCCGGCCCGTGCGCTCCGGACCCCACCACTTATGCCGATGCGCTCGAAATACTCCGGCGCTACCGGCTGGAGGTTCCCGCAGCGGTACAGGAGATATTGCTGGCGGGCGCTAGGGGCGATCGCGACGAGACGCCCAAACCGGGAAATGCCGTGTTTACTCGCGTGGAAAATCGCATCATCGCGACCGGACGGGACGCGCTGAAAGCAGCGGCCGCCCTCTTCCGCAGCCAGGGGATTACTCCCATAGTACTCGGAGACTCCTTTGCCGGAGAGGCGAAAGACGCCGCCAAATTTTTTGCCGCACTGGTGCGCACGATACGCTGTCACCAGGAACCCTGGAAACCCCCCGTGGCGCTACTCTCGGGCGGAGAGACCTCGGTTACGCTGCATGCTGGCGGAGCTGAAAGGTCCGACCCCGGGCGGGGAGGCCGTAATTGCGAATTCCTGCTGTCACTCGCCATCGAACTCGAAAACCTGCGGGGAGTCTATGCAATTGGTTGCGACACCGATGGGATAGATGGCTCCGAAGATAATGCTGGGGCCATAGTCGAACCCGATTCGCTATCCGTTGCGCGGCAAAAAGGGCTCGACGCGTCCAGCCAGCTGCACAGGCACGATTCCTACACATTCTTCGAGAAAATCGGCAAACTCGTTATGACGGGCCCGACCCTCACGAATGTCAATGACTACCGCGCCATCCTAGTTTTATAAATCCGCTTTTGCGGAGATCACATGAAATGCCAGGGCCTGTTGACACTTGTTTCACACCCGCGTTGCTGCACGAAAAAGCGTGAGGGCGATCTGTCACGAAATCGCAATATTTTCTCCATAACATTGCAAACTGGAAGACGGCTGCAAAAATTGTTATTGAATAAAAGGACCTACGATGTCGGCAACAATACTGGTGGTCGAAGATGAGCCAGCAATCCAGGAACTGATTTCATACAGCTTGCGACAGGCGAGGCACGAGGTTTTCTGTGCGAAAAGCGCCGAACAGGCCCTGGATATAGTCAATAACGTATTGCCTGATCTGGTGCTGCTGGACTGGATGCTTCCGGGAACAAGCGGGGTGGAATTCGCCCGCGTGCTGCGGCGGTCAGCGCGAACCAAGTCGATTCCCATCATCATGCTTACCGCCCGCGCGGAAGAAAGCGACAAGGTAGCCGGGCTTGAAATCGGCGCCGATGACTACATCACCAAGCCTTTTTCACCTCGTGAACTTCTGGCGCGAATCAAGGCGGTGCTGCGCCGGCGATCGCCGGAGGCAGCCGACGATATCGTCGAAATTGGCGGATTGCGGCTTGATGCCGCCACTCATCGGGTAACCGCCAATGAAAATGAAGTCGCGCTGGGACCTACAGAATTCCGGTTGCTGCATTTTCTTATGACGCATTCCGAAAGAGTGCACTCCCGCTCGCAATTGCTCGACCAGGTGTGGGGAGACCACGTTTTTGTCGAAGATCGTACGGTCGACGTGCATATTCGGCGGCTGCGCAAGGCTTTGGAATTTTCCGGCAAGGATGCGCTTGTCCAGACTGTCAGAGGGTCCGGCTATCGTTTGTCTTCAGCGCCAACCGCAACGATGTGAAAAGGGGTCATAATTGACCCCTTTTCACTCCTTCAAATAACCACGTGTCCGGTTTCTGGGATCGCTTCTTTATCTTCCTTCTGATTTCCGTGATTGCCGGACTGCTCTGGATAACGCTTGGCGCTGTCGTCACCCTGGCATGCGTGAGCATCGCCCTGCTTCTGCTGCTCTTTCATCACCAGCGGCAGCTCGCGATACTGGATAAATGGCTTCAGGCCGAAAAATCCATATCGCTGCCCGACAGCTCGGGCAAGTGGGGTGACGTATTCGCGCGCCTGATTCGCCTGCTGCGAGAACAAAGACAAGCCCAGCAACAAATCAGTTCCGCCCTGGAGCGGCTGCAGCGCGCCACCTCGGCCATGCCCGAAGGCGTGGTGATAATGGACGAGATGGACCGTATCGAGTGGTGCAACCCGGTTGCCGAAAAACATCTGGGCATCAATGCGCGCCTCGATCGGGGTCAGCATATCACCCATCTGGTCCGCCATACGCAGTTCGCCACCTATCTGGAAACCGGCGATTATTCCGAACCGCTGGTAATAAAGCAATCCAGGCAGCAGGGCATGATCCTGTCGCTGCAGATCGTGCCCTTTGGCGACAAGCAGAAGCTGCTTGTCAGCCGCGATATCACCCGTCTTGAAAAAATCCAGTCCATGCGGCGCGATTTTATCGCCAATGTTTCGCATGAGCTTCGCACGCCCTTGACAGTCATAGGCGGCTTTCTGGAAACATTGTCGGAAGAGGATCATGTAGACGCAAAGGCAAGCAAGCTGGCGCTCAAGCTGATGACAGACCAGGCCCAGCGCATGCAACGGCTGGTCGAAGACCTGCTGACTTTATCACAGCTCGAAAATACGGAAAATCTGGCGCGGGACGACGTTGTCGACATCCCGAAAATGCTGCGTGAACTTTACCATGAGGCGCAATCCTTGAGCAGTGGGCGTCATGCAATTACCCTTGATCTTCGCACCGAGGCAAAATTGAGAGGACGCATGGATGAGCTGCGCAGCGCTTTCAGCAACCTTATCAGCAATGCCATACGGTATACGCCCAAGAAAGGAGCGATCGCCTTGAACTGGGAGATCCGCGATGATCGAGGTATATTTTCCGTTCAGGATAGCGGAATTGGAATTGAAGCCGAGCATGTTCCCCGCCTGACGGAACGCTTTTACAGAGTGGATCGCGGGCGTTCGCGCGAAACGGGTGGCACGGGGCTGGGTCTTGCCATCGTCAAGCACGTGCTGACCTGTCACCAGGCAACGCTGGATGTCGTCAGCGAACCTGGAAAGGGAAGTTGTTTTAGCACATCGTTCCCCTTGGCTCGTTTGATAAACGACTGATTGAAACTTCTGCTTGCGCTGCCTGTATAATCCTGAATCCGGCAGTTGATCATTCATTTTTAGTTTTTAGAACCATGATCCACGAAGATTTTCGCGATACTCGACGTTCACCTGTATGGTGAGTTCGCTATGGGGCAGATTGTGCAATTTTTGCGGCACATGGCTGCGTTGCACAACTCCTTGGAATGGAATGGCCATTGCGCGTCGCAGCGCCTTGCCCTGCACCCTAAAAACCGCACACTCCACCCCGTCCAACCGCCGGATTTAGGATAATCGAAACCAGCCCCGCTCCGGCGTTGCTGTTCTGTCTGCTCATTTCTGCCGTAGCGATTCATGCCGTGGGCGATCCTCCACGAATCCGCGCGCAAACAGGTGATATGAAAACCACTCCGCCACCCGCATCCATGCCCGGGAAACCCCAGGATCTAACGGAAACGCCCGTGAGCAGCCGCAACGTTTTCGATGGCGAGCTCCTGCATGTCTATCAGGATCATGCCCGCATGCCCGATGGCAAGGTGAAGGTGCGCGAGTATATAACCCATCCCGGAGCGGTAGTCATCATACCGCTGCTCGACAACGGAGAGCTGGTGCTGGAACGCCAGCATCGTTACCCCCTGCATCGGGATTTCTATGAACTTCCGGCGGGAAAAATCGACCGCAACGAGGAACCGCTGGCGTGCGCCAGGCGCGAGCTTCTCGAAGAAACCGGCTATACGGCGCGCAACTGGCGCCACCTCGCCACGCTGCATCCCTGCATCGGTTACTCGGACGAGAAACTGATTTACTACCTCGCAACGGATCTCACCTTCCAGGAGGCGAATCTCGACGATGGCGAACACCTGGAGGTATTTACCCTGCCGCTCGCAACGGCGCTGGAATGGGTCAAAGCAGGAAAGATCACGGATAACAAAAGCGTATCCGGCCTATTCTGGGCAGAAAAAGTGCTGAATGGCAACTGGTGACATGAGCGCCGACCGGAATACGCATCAACCAGAATTCAATCGCATTTCAGTAGTTTATTCAATGCGCAAGGTGTATTCCGGCTTTCTTTCCCCAACCTGCGCCGACGTGCGTCACTCGGCAAAAAACTCGCGCACCTTGTCCATCCATGATTTTGCGCGGGGACTATGGCGGGACCCATCTTCCTGGTTGAGCATTTCCAGTTCCTGCAAAAGCTCTTTTTGACGGGATGTAAGCTTGACCGGGGTTTCGACTACCACATGGCACAGCATGTCGCCCGGCGTATTGCTGCGCACGCCTTTTATGCCTTTGCCGCGCAGGCGAAAAATTTTTCCGCTCTGGGTTTCGGGAGGCACCCTGATCTTGGCGTGCCCGTCGAGCGTCGGAATCTCTATTTCGCCGCCCAGCGCGGCAATGGTGAAGCTGATGGGCATTTCACAATGGAGATCATTGTGATCGCGCTGAAAAACCGGATGAGCAGTCAAATGGATGACGACATATAAATCGCCCGGCGGGCCGCTGTTGACTCCCGCTTCTCCTTCTCCAGACAAACGGATGCGGTCGCCCTCGTCCACCCCAGCGGGAATTTTTACCGACAGGGTCTTGTGTTGCTTGACCCGTCCGGAACCGCTGCAAGTAGCGCAGGGGCTGGAAATAAACTTTCCGCTGCCATGGCACTTGGGGCATGTCTGCTGGATCGAGAAGAATCCCTGCTGCATCCTGACCTGTCCATGGCCATTGCAGGTGGGACAGGTGATCGGCGCAGTACCCGGCTTGGCGCCGCTGCCATGGCATACTTCGCAGACCTCCATCGTGGGAATGCGGATTTTGGTCTCTGTTCCCCGTGCGGCCTGCTCCAGCGTAATTTCCAGGTTGTAGCGCAGATCGGCTCCCCGATATACGTTGGCATGCCCTCCACGCGCACCGAATATATCGCCGAATATATCGCCGAACGCATCGGCGAATCCTTGAGCCCCGCCTGTTCCCATTTGGGGATCCACCCCGGCATGCCCATGCTGATCATATGCCGCGCGCTTCCGGGGATCTGAAAGAATTTCGTAAGCTTCCTTGGCCTCCTTGAAATGCTCTTCCGATTTCGGGTTACCTGGATTCCGGTCCGGATGGTACTTCATCGCCAACTTGCGGTAGGCTTTTTTTACATCGTCATCGCTACTGTCGCGGTTGATGCCCAGCACTTCATAATAATCACGTTTGCTCATATTGATAATGGTAAAAAAGGGACGGAGCAGGAAATAACCGGCGCCGGCCACCCTGTCCCTTCCCGGGAGTCGCAGTTGCAAGCCGCGCGAAAATGAAGGAATTCGGTTTCCGCGCGGCTCGATTTGGACAATATACTATGGAACCGGGGGAACAAGTCCTCGCTGGGCTCGCCCAAGATTCCCCATCTATTATTTTTTGTTTTTTACTTCCTCGAACTCAGCATCGACCACTTCGCCTTCCACCGGCTTCTCGCCGCCCCCCTGGCTTCCCGGTTCCCCGCCGGGTTGAGCCTGATGAGCGTGCTGGCCCGGTTCCTGCGAGTACATCTTCTCCGCCAGTTTATGTGAAACTTCCGTCAACGCCTGGGTCTTCGCCTGGATAATGTCCTTATCATCGGATTTAAGGGCTTCCTCGGCATCCTTGAGTGCCGCCTCTATCTTCGATTTTTCTTCCTCGCCCAGCTTGCCTTCCTGTTCCTTCAGGGTCTTTCTGACGGAATGAATGATCGCATCGCACTGGTTACGGGCGGTAACCAGCTCCATAGCCTTGTGATCCTCTTCCGCATGCGCTTCGGCATCCTTGACCATGCGCTGCACTTCTTCGTCCGACAAGCCCGAGCTAGCCTGGATCTTGATCTTGTTCTCCTTTCCGGTAGCCTTGTCTTTGGCCGAAACGTGCAGGATACCGTTGGAGTCGATGTCGAAAGTCACCTCGATTTGCGGCAGGCCGCGCGGCGCAGGAGGAATATCGCTCAGATTGAATTGTCCCAGGCTCTTGTTTCCGGAGGCCATTTCCCGCTCACCCTGCAACACGTGGATCGTGACAGCAGTCTGGCTATCCTCGGCGGTGGAGAACACCTGGTGCGCCTTCGTCGGGATCGTGGTGTTCTTCTGGATCAGCTTGGTCATGACTCCGCCGAGGGTCTCGATACCCAGCGACAGTGGCGTGACATCGAGCAGCAGCACATCCTTTACTTCGCCCTGCAGCACGCCACCCTGGATGGCCGCGCCGACTGCGACCGCTTCATCCGGATTTACATCCTTGCGTGGTTCCTTCCCAAAAATCTCGCGGACTTTCTCCTGTACCTTGGGCATGCGGGTCTGGCCACCCACCAGAATCACATCTTCGATGTCGGAAATCTTCACACCCGCATCCTTGATCGCGATGCGGCAAGGCTCGACGGTGCGTTCGATGAGTTCCTCCACCAGGCTCTCCAGCTTGGCCCGGGTAATTCTCACCGCCAGGTGCTTGGGTCCGGAAGCATCGGCAGTAATATAGGGTAGATTGACCTCGGTCTGCTGGCTGGATGAGAGCTCTATCTTTGCTTTTTCCGCCGAATCCTTGAGGCGCTGCAAGGCAAGCATGTCTTTTTTCAGATCGATGCCGCTTTCCTTCTTGAACTCATCCACCAGGTATTCGATGATGCGCGAATCGAAATCCTCGCCACCAAGGAAAGTATCCCCATTCGTCGCCAGCACCTCGAATTGATGCTCCTTCTCCACCTCCGCTATTTCGATGATGGAGATATCGAAAGTGCCCCCACCCAGGTCATACACTGCCACTTTGCGGTCGCCCTCTTTTTTGTCCATGCCGAAGGCCAGCGCGGCCGCCGTGGGTTCGTTGATGATACGCTTGACTTCCAGCCCGGCGATGCGGCCTGCATCCTTGGTTGCCTGGCGCTGGGAATCGTTGAAATAGGCTGGAACAGTGATGACTGCCTCGGTGACTGGCTCACCCAGGTAGTCCTCGGCGGTTTTTTTCATTTTCTTCAATACCTGCGCGGAAACTTCCGGCGGCGCGATTTTCTTCCCGCGCACCTCCACCCAGGCGTCGTTGTTGTCGGCCTTGACGATCTTGTATGGCACCATCTTGATGTCGCGTTGCACCATTTCTTCATCAAAACGGCGGCCAATGAGGCGCTTTATTGCAAATAACGTATTCTTCGGATTGGTCACTGCCTGGCGCTTGGCAGATGCGCCAACCAGGATTTCGCCATCCTCCGTGTAGGCCACGATGGATGGCGTGGTGCGCGCACCTTCGGAATTCTCTATTACCTTCGGTTTGCCGTTCTCCATGACGGCCACGCATGAGTTGGTGGTTCCGAGGTCAATACCGATAATTTTTGACATGATTGTTGGATCCTTGTAGTAGTGGGTGCCAGATAGACGTTTGTGCAGAAATGGGGGTCAGGATTCCGATTTCAAGACTCTCCCGCATCGTTGCCCTTCGAAACCATCACCAGCGCAGGCCGAATGACCCTGTCATTCAAAACATAGCCCTTCTGCATTACATGCACCACTGTGTTGGGCGAAAGATCGGAATTTGCCATGCCGATCGCCTGATGCTGATGCGGGTCGAACTTCTCGCCCTGCGGGTTGATGACCTTGAGATTGAATTTATTGAAGGCAGTGGTTAATTGCTTGAGCGTCAATTCCATCCCGCTCTTGAAATTCTCGACTGTTGCATTTTCCACCGCAAGCGCGGCATCAAGACTGTCCATCACCGCGAGCAATTCATTGGCGAAATTCTCGATCGCGTACTTATGCGCGCTGGCGATATCGATCTGGGCACGCTTGCGGGCATTCTCGGCTTCGGCCTTGGCCCGCAGCCAGGCGTCATGGTGCTCCTGTGCATCGAGTTCGGCTTTTTTCAATAGCTGCTCGAGACTCGGCATTGTCTCCACGGGAGCATCCATATGCGCGTTTTCCGTGGGCTCCAGCGGCGGTACCTCGTTCCTGGTTTCGGTGAGTCCTGGCTGGTCTGTCGAGGGGTTTTGGGTATCTGTCATGAGTCTCTCCTGATTGCGATCAAGAACATATCGGGCTGGTTTTTACAATTTCAAGCTGTGGAAGGAAAATGAACATCCCTTGCATTCGCAGCAGGCATGGAATCAGTCGCATGGAGTGGGATGTGGCAGATCGCTATTCACGAAATCCGCACTCAGGCATCTGCCAGGTATTGGGCTGTCCCGGAAGGCAATTGATGGCTCAGCTTCGCGGCGGCGCCGGTATAATTCTGTGGCGTCATCTCCCTCAGGCATTTTTTCTCCGCCTCGGGAAGAGCAAGGCTATCGATGAATTCGTGCAATAGTTCTTTCGTTATCCGTCCCTTGCCCCGGGTCAACGCTTTCAACCGCTCGTACGAATCAGGCATGCCCCGGCTGCGCATGACTGTCTGGATAGGCTCTGCAAGCACTTCCCAGGCATCAGCCAGGTCTTCGGTCAAACGTTCCCCGTTGACTTCAAGTTTGTGCAATCCCCTGTCGCACGATTCGTAGCCAAGCAGGGCATGTCCCAACGCCACTCCCATGGTGCGCAATACCGTGGAGTCGCTAAGATCCCGCTGCCACCGCGATACCGGCAGCTTTTCGCTCAAATGCCGCAATAGCGCATTCGCGATCCCAAGGTTGCCCTCCGAATTTTCGAAATCTATCGGATTCACCTTGTGAGGCATCGTCGATGAGCCAATTTCATCCGCCTTCACTTTTTGCCGGAAATACGCGAGCGAAATGTATCCCCATATATCGCGATCCAGGTCCAGCAGCACGGTGTTGATACCGGCATACGCGTCGAACAGTTCCGCCATTGCATCGTGCGGTTCGATCTGGGTAGTGTAAGGATTGAACTCCAGGCCCCGGTTTTCCACGAACGTCCGGCAAAACCTTTCCCAGTCAAAATCCGGATAGGCAGCAAGGTGCGCATTGTAGTTGCCCACCGCACCGTTCATTTTTCCCAGGACCGGCACCTCGGCAAGCCGCTTATATGCCCGTTGAAGGCGATACGCGAAATTGGCAAGTTCTTTTCCCAGGGTGGTGGGCGTGGCTGGTTGACCATGGGTACGGGCAAGCATCGGCAAATCGGCGAGTTCATGCGCCATCTGGACGAGTCGCGCAATGATCCTGCCCAGCGCAGGCAGCATGACACGCCCGCGGCTGTGCATCAGCATCAGTCCATGGGAAAGGTTATTGATATCTTCAGAGGTGCAGGCAAAGTGAATGAATTGTACTGCGCGGCTGACCTCCGGATTTTCCGCCACGCGTTCCCTCATCCAGTATTCCACTGCCTTGACGTCATGATTGGTTCGTCCTTCGATAAGCTTGACCGCCTCACCGTCTGTCTCGGAAAAATTTTCTGCCAGGCTATCCAGCTGCGCAATGGTCTGGTCGGAAAACGGTGCAACCCCGGCTATGCCCGGAGCCCTGCTGAGGGCCTTGAGCCACTCGATCTCCAGCATGACCCGGTATCGAATCAAAGCGAATTCACTGAAATAGGGTCTCAGGCTGTCCACTTTGCCGTGATAACGGCCATCGAGGGGCGAAAGTGCGCTAAGAAAGGACAAATTCATATCGTTTGGGTGGATGAATGGCAGGCTTGCAGAACTGCCGGGCGGGAACAAATAATTTTACCACAGTGGACATGTACCTGATTCCGGAGTTGCGGGTTGCGCGCGGCACAAGGGAACAACGGAGATTCCGCAACAGCATGGCTGTCCCAATATGTGGCATAAGCCGTTATAATGCCTAAATGAAGCTCATCGGATCACTGACCAGTCCTTATGTGCGCAAGACGCGCATCGTCCTTGCGGAAAAGCATGTAGGGTACGATTTTGAGCTGGAATCCCCCTGGAGTGCGGATACTCACGTGCCGGACTGCAACCCTTTGGGAAAAGTGCCGGTGCTTATCATGGATGACGGGACTTCCTTGTTCGACTCGCGCGTGATCGTGGACTACCTCGACAGCATGAGTCCGGTATCGCGTCTGATCCCCGAGGCTGGCCGGCGCCGAATCATGGTGAAACGCTGGGAAGCATTGGCGGATGGGATATGCGATGCTGCCGCCGCCATTTTCCTGGAACGCAAGCGCGACGCTAGCCAGCAAAACGCCGGGTGGATCGACCGGCAGCAAAAAAAAGTCAGACGTGGTCTCGAAGCCGCCGCCCACGAACTGGGCAATAAAAAATGGTGCGATGGAAATACCTACACGCTGGCGGATATTGCGCTGGGCTGTGCGCTGGGGTACCTCGCCTTTCGCTTTTCCGAAATGGAATGGCGAGACGCGTTTCCTAACCTCGTGGAGCTATCCAACCGGCTCGAAAAACGGGTTCCTTTTATGGAAACAGCGCCCAGAGACGCTTAGGTGTCATTTCTCACCAAGCAGAATTTCAGCCTTCCAGCCATCCTGCCGTAATAGTTCCGCCTCCCAGGCATACCTTGCTCTCGTACACGACGACCGATTGCCCGGGCGTCACCGCCCATTGCGGTTGAGCGAACTCGATGGTGCATCCGCCGTCATCCACGCGGGAAATGGCACAGGGCGCATCCGGTTGCCGATAGCGGGTTTTGGCAGCGTAGACCCAGTGGCAGCGCGGCATCTTTCCGCTTATCCATGTGAGATCGGCAGCAGTCACTGAAGATCTGTACAAATCCGGATGATCGTGACCCTGTACGGCAGTGAGAATATTGTGGGATACATCCTTGCCTGAAACGAACCATGGAGTACCGTCTCCCTCTCTTGTTCCCCCGATTCCCAAGCCCTGGCGTTGACCGATGGTGTAGTACATGAGACCGTGATGCCGGCCGACAACCACGCCATCCGGCGTCTTTATTTCGCCCGGCTCGTCCGGTAAATAACGGTTGAGAAACTGCCTGAAGGGCCGTTCCCCGATGAAACAGATTCCCGTACTGTCCTTCTTGGCAAAGTTCGGTAGCTGGTGTTCCATTGCAATTTTACGAACATCGCGCTTGTATAGGCTGCCGAGGGGAAACATCGTTTTGCACAACTGGGACTGCGTCAGCCGGTAGAGGAAATAACTCTGATCCTTCGTCCCGTCCTCTGCTTTCAGCAACTGGAACGTTCCGCCGATCTGCCGTACCTGTGCATAATGCCCGGTCGCGATAAAATCGGCGCCGAGGCCAACGGCATGATCCAGGAATGCCTTGAACTTGATTTCGGCATTGCATAGCACATCCGGGTTGGGCGTCCGGCCCGCCTTATACTCGGCAAGGAAGTGCGTGAATACGCGCTCTTTATACTCCCTGGAGAAATTGACCGCTTCCAGTGGAATTCCAATGATGTCCGCAACAGATGCTGCATCGATCAAATCCTGCCGCGACGAGCAATATTCGCCGGTATCGTCGTCCTCCCAGTTCTTCATGAAGAGGCCGACAACGTCGTATCCCTGTTGCTTTAACAAAAGTGCCGCAACAGAGGAATCGACTCCTCCGGACATTCCCACTACCACGCGCTTTCTGTTCATCGGCCAGGACCTGTAGCAGACTTCGAGCAAAGGCACAGGCAGTGCAACTTAGTCATAATGGGTGAGAAGTTCGAGAGGATAGGCCTTGCCGGCCAGGTAGTCATCGATGCATCTCATGACCAGCGGGCTTCTGTGGCAATAGCTCATTTCACGGATGGCATCGACGCCAAACCAGCCGGCGCTCAATATTCCCGCGTCCAGCACGCGCTTCGGATCATACTCGATAACCGAGCCGGAAAACGCAAAACGAAGATAGATGACGTTTGCGGAACGCGAGTGCCAATGATAGATACCCAGGACCGACTCAGGTACAAAGGTAAAACCGGTTTCTTCAAGCGTTTCCCTGATCACCCCCTGGATGATGGACTCGTCCGGCTCCAGATGTCCCGCTGGTTGATTGAACAGGATGCCCTCGCTCGTTTGCTCCTCAACCAGCAAAAATTTGCCGTCTCTTTCGACAATAGCTGCTACCGTTACGCTGGGCTTCCAGGTCATGATGACTTTGTCATTGGATGTGACGCTCACGAAAAATGAATGCAATCAGAAAAATGTTGGAGACTGCATTCTAGCGTTCCTCAGGAGCGAAGGAAATAATGACGTGGCATCGGGGAAGACGACTGGCGCGCCCGGTTTGGAAACCGGAAAAGGCGGCGGTTGGCGCTTTTTCCGGAAAGGCGGGTAAAATGAAGTGTGAGCGGGTTATGGTTATGGACAACGTACTCCCTCCAATTCAACCATTTGCAAATAACATTGGAGACAGCATGTATCAGCACATAAAAGTGCCAACTGACGGCGATAAGATTGGTGTCAATACGGATTCATCTTTGCGCGTGCCGGATAACCCGATCATTCCTTTCATCATGGGGGATGGAATCGGCGTGGACATTACGCCCGTTATGAAGACCGTGGTCGACGACGCCGTGAATGCAGTTTATGGCAAAACGCGCCGCATTTCATGGATGGAAATCTATGCCGGCGAGAAATCCACTCATATCTATGGTGAAAATGTGTGGCTGCCGGACGAGACGCTGGCGGCAGCGAGGGAATACGCGGTTTCGATCAAGGGGCCGCTCACCACGCCTGTTGGAGGCGGCATTCGCTCCATTAACGTGGCTTTACGCCAGAAACTGGATTTATACCTGTGCCTCCGGCCGGTGCGCTACTTCCATGGGGTCCCCAGTCCGCTGAAAAACCCGGAGAAGACGGATATGGTGATTTTCCGGGAAAATTCGGAAGACATCTATGCCGGTATCGAGTGGGAAGCCGAATCCGAGAGCGCAAGAAAAATCATTCATTTTTTGACAACGGACATGGGAGTCACCCAGATACGCTTTCCCCAAACGTCGGCGATCGGCATCAAACCGGTGTCGCGGGAGGGTACGGAACGCCTGGTGCGCAGGGCAATACGCTACGCCATCGCCAACAAGCGCCGTTCGGTCACCCTCGTGCATAAAGGGAACATCATGAAATTCACCGAGGGGGCCTTCAAGAATTGGGGTTACAAGCTGGCAGCACAGGAATTCGGAGGCGTCCTGCTGGAAGGAGGTCCGTGGATGAAACTTCCCGATGATCAGGGTGGAATCGTTATCAAGGATGTGATTGCCGACGCTTTCCTGCAGCAGATATTGTTGCGCCCAGAGGAATATGACGTGATTGCCACACTGAATCTGAATGGCGACTATATATCGGATGCACTGGCCGCTCAGGTTGGCGGCATCGGTATCGCGCCGGGAGCCAATCTGGGCGACTCGGTCGCGATGTTCGAGGCAACCCACGGTACCGCGCCAAAATATGCAGGCAAGGATCAGGTGAATCCCGGATCAATCATCCTGTCCGCCGAAATGATGCTGCGTCACATGGGCTGGGTGGAAGCCGCGGATTTGATCATTGCCGCGATGGAAACCACGATTCGAGACAAGGTCGTAACTTACGATTTCGCGCGGCAAATGGTGAATGCGCAACAGGTCTCCTGTTCCGCATTCGGACGCGCGCTTGTCGAACGCATGAACCTGGCTACCGCCTGAACCGCCCGCCATACTTACATGGTGCTCATGCCGATGCTCGGTAATTACCAATTGTAAAAAACCCCCTTGTCGGCACCCGACAAGGGGGTTATAAATTCGGTAATTGCAAGCTGGTCACGGCTTCGCCGTGTCAGCAGGAAACCTTATGCAGACTGAATATTGGATGCCTGCTTGCCCTTCGGACCCTGGGTGACTTCAAAGCTCACTTTCTGCCCTTCCTTGAGGGTTTTGAATCCCGACATATTGATTGCTGAAAAGTGCGCGAATAAATCTTCACTGCCATCATCCGGGGTAATGAACCCAAAACCCTTGGAATCGTTAAACCATTTGACTGTACCAGTTGCCATTTTTACTTCCTATAAAAAACCGGGCCGGAAACCCGAACACTGTTTGAGTTTCAAGACCGCAAAACGGCTATAACCGGTACTGCAGAGAACTTGAAGCCAAACGCCAAGAGCTGTTTTACGCAAGTCCAGGCTTTAAGTCAAGAGGCCAGATCGTATTTTGATAATCGGGAAAGAATAATTTTGTCAAGGTACTTGAATATTTCACCGTTATCATCAAATATACTAAACAAAAAGGGGAAAAAGCGAACTCGCTAATTGGTGGTGCTCAGACCGATGAATTGAGGGAACGCGAAAATATGGCGACAGGAAATCATGGAGAGGCACTACTTGAGGCCAGGAAAAGCAAGCTCAAGCCGCCCCCGATGTTCAAGGTCATTTTGCTGAACGATGATTTCACACCGATGGAATTTGTTGTTGATGTGCTGCAGACTTTTTTTTCCATGAACCGCGAACAGGCAACGCAAATCATGCTCAAAGTTCATATCGATGGAGCAGGAGTGTGCGGGGTATATCCGAGTGATGTGGCGACCACCAAGGTTGAGCAGGTAGTAACATTTGCCCGGCAGCATCAACATCCGCTGCAATGCGTGATGGAGGAGACTTGAAATGATTGCGCAAGAGCTGGAAGTCAGTTTACACATGGCATTTGTCGAATCACGGCAGAAGCGCCATGAATTCATCACGGTTGAGCATCTGCTGCTGGCCATGCTCGACAATCCCACTGCTGCAGAGGTCTTGCGGGCCTGCTCGGTCGACATAGATGATCTGCGCAGGCTGCTGACGGAACATGTAGCCGAGAATACACCGACCGTGGGCGGCACGGGAGAAGTGGATACGCAACCTACGCTCGGTTTTCAACGCGTGATCCAGCGCGCGATCCTGCACGTCCAGTCTTCGGGAAAAAAAGAAGTTACCGGGGCAAATGTACTCGTGGCCATATTTGGAGAAAAGGATTCTCATGCGGTTTATTTTCTTCATCAGAAAGGGGTGACCCGGCTCGACGTCGTGAATTACATCTCCCATGGGATAAGCAAGGTACCCCAGGGCGGGAGCGCCAAAACGGAAACGGAAGGAGAGTCCGAGCAGGATTTGGCCTCGGGTGGCGCACTGGAAAATTATGCTGTCAACCTGAATACGCTCGCGCTTTCCGGCAAGATCGATCCGCTGATCGGGCGCGAGAAGGAACTGGAACGGCTGATTCAGACATTGTGCCGGCGGCGGAAAAACAATCCCCTGCTGGTAGGCGAAGCGGGCGTAGGCAAAACCGCCATCGCCGAGGGGTTGGCACGGCGCATCATCGAAAATGACGTACCCGATATTCTAGCCCATCATCAGGTATACGCGCTGGATATGGGAGCGCTTCTGGCGGGCACCAAATATCGTGGAGATTTTGAACAGCGCCTGAAGGCGGTGTTGAAGCAGTTGCTCGACAGCTCCAACGCGATTCTGTTCATCGATGAAATTCATACGCTGATCGGAGCCGGGGCCGCTTCCGGAGGGACGCTGGACGCCTCGAATCTCCTCAAGCCCATACTTAACACCGGACAGCTCAAATGCATAGGCGCAACCACCTATAGCGAGTATCGCGGGATTTTCGAAAAGGATCACGCCTTATCCCGGCGTTTCCAGAAAATCGACGTGCTTGAGCCCAGCGTGGAAGAAACCGTCGCTATTTTACGCGGCCTGAAGCAGCGCTATGAAACGCATCACGGCGTCAAGTACACGGCTGTTGCATTGTCAACGGCGGCGGAATTGTCTGCGCGCTTCATCAATGATCGGCACCTGCCGGACAAGGCGATAGATGTAATCGACGAGGCGGGCGCGGCGCAGCGGATACTTCCCAAATCGAAACAGCGCAAAGTAATCAGCAAGCACGAGATAGAGGAAATCATTGCAAAAATCGCACGCATTCCGGCACAGAATGTTTCATCCGATGACCGCAACACATTGAAGACACTTGATCGCGACCTGAAAGCGGTGGTATTCGGCCAGGACAAGGCCATCAATGCGCTGACTTCGGCCATCAAGATGGCAAGGAGTGGATTGGGCAATCCGCAAAAACCTGTGGGCTCATTCCTTTTTTCGGGTCCCACCGGCGTAGGCAAAACCGAAGTGGCACGGCAGCTCGCCTATGCCCTGGGGATCCACCTGCATCGGTTCGACATGTCGGAATACATGGAACGTCACGCCGTATCGCGCCTGATCGGCGCCCCGCCCGGGTATGTGGGTTTCGATCAGGGCGGCCTGCTGACCGAGGCTATCATCAAGCAGCCGTATTCCGTTCTCCTGCTGGACGAAATCGAGAAAGCCCACCCGGATATTTTCAATATCCTGCTTCAGGTAATGGATCATGGAACACTGACCGACAATAATGGCAGAAAGGCGGATTTCCGCAATGTCGTGATCGTCATGACCACCAATGCCGGCGCCGAATCGCTGACGAAGACCACTATCGGCTTTACCAAGGCGGCGGCCGCCGGCGATGAGATGGCGGATATCAAGCGTTTGTTTACGCCGGAATTCCGCAATCGGCTGGATGCGATCATCTCCTTTGCTCCGCTCGAGAGGGAAGTCATCCTGCGAGTGGTCGACAAATTCCTGATGCAACTGGAAGCGCAGTTGCAGGAGAAAAAGGTAGATGCGATATTCACTGAAGCGCTGAGGGACTATCTCGCCAGGAACGGTGTTGATCCTCTTATGGGCGCACGTCCGATGGCCAGGCTCATCCAGGATACCATTCGTAGCGCCCTGGCGGATGAGTTGCTGTTCGGCCGGCTGGCAAATGGCGGCAAAGTGACGGTGGATATAGGCAGCGACAGCAAGGTAAGACTCGAGTTCGAGGAAGAAGCCACGGCGATTTCCTGAGCCCGCTAAGCACGGGACGGCAGGCCACAAAAAAGGGCGCGGATGCCGCGCCCTTTTTATTGCTCCATTTATCCGCTACCCGCGGTTCGATTCCCCCCAAGCCCAGCCTTCCTTAACCGTTGAGCAAGCGGATCACGCGGCAAGGATTGCCAGCTGCAAAAACACCTCCTGGAATATCCCGTGTCACCACGCTGCCCGCGCCAATCACGGTGCTTGAACCAATGGTCACTCCTGGACAGACAATCGCTCCGCCTCCAACCCAGACGTCCGAACCGATAACGACGGGCTTGCCTGCCTCCAGTCCCTGCCGCCTTTCGGACGCGCTCATGGGGTGTGTGGCAGCATACACCTGCACTGCGGGTCCAAGTAAAACGAAGTCTCCGATCTGCACCGGCGCAACATCCAATATCACGCAATTGAAGTTCATGAAGACCTTTTTCCCCAGCGCGATGTTGGTCCCATAATCGCAGAAGAATGGAGGCTGGATGGCGGCATCCGTTTCCTTACCTATCAGTTCCGCAAGGATTCTGGCTCGCTCTTCCTGCTCGTCTTCACGGGAGTCATTCAAGCTCTTGAGCAGATCTCTCGCCCACCGCCGCTCCACGATGAGTTGCGCATCGTAGGGGTCATAAAGCTCGCCTGCGATCATCTTCTGTTTTTCGGTTTTCATGACAAAATAGACAAGCAGGGGAGAAACCAGCCCAGTCCGCTGCATCGAGACCCAGACCGATTCCGGAGGCTATGGTATTTTCGAGATTGCCTCATGGTTATCCGCCGGGCGGAACCGCCGACGGAATGACACCAATTGAATAGAAAAAACCCCAGCCAATTTGGGTGCCCAGACGATAATGATAGCGGCAGCCGGCCAGATCAGGGCATCTCCTCCCAATGCCAGAACCGCTGGTTGAAAGTTTGTTCAGGAATTTCGCCGCTCGCTACATGCCTTTTTCTTCATACTTGAATGAAAGATTGACCCTTGCCCGATAAGCTGTCACCTTGCCATCCTCGATCACCATATCGAGTTTCACTATTTCCGCGACCCTCAGGTCCCTCAGGGTTTTCGCCGCGGCCTTGACTGCGTTTTTGGCGGCGTCCTCCCAGGAATCCTTGCTTGTACCCACAATTTCCGTTATGCGATATACGCTGTCGGTTGCCATAAATCCTCCTTTTTGCAAACCCGGTCAATTTCCAGAACATGTTAACACTTGTTTTGCACGCCCGCGTTTTTTCGTGCGCAACCCGGAGGAGGGACCGGAATTTTACCGGCCCATCGTCACTCGCCGCTTGCAGAGCTTACTCTGCTGCCCGGCTCGTGCCTATTCCGGCTGAAATCCGCTATCATCCTGGATAATGGATGCGAAACAAATGTTAACGAACCCTGGTTTAACCATAGAGGAAGAGTCCGCGAATTTCAACGCGAAAGGAATTCCACCGTCAAACCACCCCATCCAGCCGTATCCGATCCAGCTTGCAAGCCTAGGGAAGCGCTGAATAAATCCTCGCTGAGCGCGTTGCAGGTAAAATCGGGATGATCATAAGACGCGCGACGAAGGTCGTAGCTGGGACTACGATGCCAGGGAGCGCAACGCCATGGCTCCCCAGAGCGTGGCCCGATGGGCCCCGCGAAAGCGGGGATCGGGCAGCGGCGGGGATGCCAGAGCGCGCCAAAGTATACATGGGGCGCCAGCAGCCCGCTACGGGGTCGCATCTTCCTCTGGAAGAAACTGCTCCGCCCTGCGCGGTCAACCATTCGCGTCGTCGCCTTTCGCGCATCCCATCCCGCAAACCCACCGCCGCGCCAGCGGAGATTTATTCAGCGCTTCCCAAAGCGCCGGATATCAGTGCAGGAGAACCTGATGCAACGGGACAGTGAATCAAGTGGCAACGCGTTGCCGGATATAGCCAAGCGCCTCCTCAACCTGATCGATAAGAATCAGGCATAGTTCGCCGGCTTTCAAACCGGAGAAGGCGGCATCGATGGCCACGAGCTCACCGTGGATTTCCTTGATTTCACGAGTGCGCTTCGCATTTTCCAGACCTTGCCGCAACAGGTGAAGCACTTCCCCATCCGCGCGGCCCCGCTGGCACCGGTCCTGGTACAGCACCACCTCGTCGAAAGCATCGCCGAGAATTTCGGTCTGCTGGCGGATATCCTCGTCGCGGCGGTCACCCGCGCCGCTTATCACCACTGATCGCCGATTGGCGGGCATGTTGTCGATAGCGCGAACCAATGCCCGAATGGCATCGGGATTATGGCCGTAATCGGCTATCAGTGTAGCCCCGCGGTGGGTAAACAGGTTGAAGCGGCCTGGCGCGGTCTGGGTATCGTTGATAAAACTGCCCAATCCAGCGCAAATGATTTCCCAGTCGAGGCCAAGAGCCCAGCCCGCGCCCACCGCTGCCATGGCGTTTTCGATCTGGAAGGCGATATTGCCATTTTGCGTCAATGGTATTTCGGCCAGGGGTATGCGCTGTTCGATACCCCCCTCGAAGGCGACGATGGCGCCACGATCCAGATAGATGACGCGCTTGCATTGCGCGCGATGCCTGACTATGACTGGGTTGTTGCGATCACGCGCGAAAAAGGTGACGGATCCGGGACAGTGGGCTGCCATGCTGACAACCAGGGGATCTGCGGCGTTGAGCACCGCCATGCCGGTACCCGGCGCAACATTTTGCACGATGACCCGTTTTACTGCGGTCAAATCCTCCACGGTATCGACGTATGACATACCCAGATGATCGCCCGTTCCTATATTCGTCACCACCGCGACATCGCAACGGTCGAATCCCAGTCCCTCGCGCAGGACACCGCCCCTTGCCGTTTCAAATACCGCCGCATCGACGTCCGGATGAAGAAGCACTTTCCTGGCGCTCTTGGGTCCCGCGCAATCACCCGTATCAATACGCTGGCGATCGATATAAACCCCGTCCGTGCTCGTCATGCCGACCCGCAGGCCCTGGCTGTCCAGAATATTTGCGAGAAGCCGGGCCGTCGTGGTCTTGCCATTGGTCCCGGTCACAGCGACAACCGGAATTCGGCCATCCTCTCCATCCCTGAACATGTTGGCAATGATTGCCTCTCCAACCCCACGCGCTTTGCCGAATGATGGTTGCAAATGCATGCGCAGGCCCGGCGCGGCATTCACCTCGATGATCGCTCCCTGTCCCTGAAGAGGCAGGGATACATTGGCGCAGACGACGTCGACACCGCATATGTCGAGACCAATCATCCGCGTTGCAGCTTCAACAGTGGCAGCGAGTTCCGGATGAACATCATCGGTAACATCCGTCGCGGTCCCGCCGGTGGAAAGATTGGCATTGTTGCGCAGGATTACACGGATACCTTTGCGAGGAATGGATTCCGCATTCAATCCTTGCGCTGAAAGATGCGCGAGCGCGATCTCGTCGAGATGGATTTTTGTCAATGAGTTCGCGTGGCCTTCGCCCCGGCGGGGATCGCTATTGATTTGCCGGACCAGGTCAGCGATGGTGCGGCGGCCATCCCCGACGACTTGCGGCGGATCGCGTCGCGCTGCCGCGATCAGCTTATTGCCGATCACCAGCATGCGATAATCCTGGCCGGGAATATAACGCTCGACCAGCACATCGTCGCTGATTTCCGCCGCGACCGCAAATGCCGCCTCTACTTGCGAACGGCTGCCAAGATTTACGGCTACACCTTTTCCCTGGTTGCCATCGCGGGGTTTGACCACTACTGCACCGCCGATTTCACATGCCGCGCGCCATGCATCCTCGATGTCCGCCACCGGTCTGCCAGTAGCCACGGGAATGCCCGCAGCGGTCAGCAGGGTTCTTGTCAACTCCTTATCCTGAGCGATAGACTCGGCAACGGCACCTGTCATATCGGTCTCGGCAGCTTGTATGCGGCGTTGGCCGCTTCCCCACCCCAACTGGACCAAGCTGCCGCTGGTCATGCGGCGAAAAGGTATGCCACGCGCCGATGCAGCCCGGACAATGGAGCCGGTGCTCGGCCCCATGCGTAAATCCTCATCCAGTTTCCGCAATTGACCCATCGCATCCGCCAGATCGAAAGGGAGGTTATGGGCCGCCGCATGGCATAGATTTTGTGCCAGCTCCAGGGCAAGCCTCCCCACTGCCTCTTCGCTGTACTCTATAACGATTTGACACGTTCCGGCTTCCAGAGTCTGTATGGTTTTGCTGAATGCCACCGGGCACCCTGCCTGAATCTGCAAACCCAGGGTAGCGCGCTCCAGCAGATGGGCCAGCGTTACCGCGCCGTAGTGACCGGACGGCTGGAATACGCCAGCCTGGGGAACAAGCTGGCGCCAATTTCTCAGGAATTCCCGATTTCTGCCTATCGAGCGCTCCTCGTCATTACAGTAAACAACTGCTTCAATGGCTGTGTGGCGGCTCCACAAGTTGGGGCCGCGCAACGCACGAATACGTGTTACTTTCATCAAGCTCTCCTGATTTCTTGCTTCTGTCCGGGGTACGGTAAAAGGTTTTCCGGCTATTCCACTTCCAGTAGAGGAAGGCTGATTCCCTCGCGAATCATGGCGGGTGCGAGGCCAAGCGCCCAGGAAGCAGCCACCGCAGCCAGAATGTTCTCGACTTCCATCGCCCTACCCCTGCCATCAATCCAGCCAATCTCGTCAAGCTTCGCGAGCGCCATCTCATCGAAACCCGTTACAAGGAGGATTGCCCGGTCGCGGATGAGGACGGCCCGCTTGCCCTGCACAGAGCCTATTCCCCTTGTGCCCTGGCTGCGATGGGTCTTGATGACGTCAATATCCGGGTCCGTGCTGAAATAAATGATCTCGCCGTTACACAGCGCGGCCATTTCGACAAGCAGCGGCTCCCTCGCATTGAGCACCGCCGCGCCGGTTGGCAGAACCACATCGACTTGCGTGCGAAAGATAGTGAAAACCTGCTCCGGCGTCCGGATATCATCGCGTCCATAATGCCGGTGCGGCTCAACGTTGGTTACCACACCGACCTGGCACCAGTCATAGGCCAGGCCCTCTTTCAGGATGCTGTCCCCGCCATTTTCGCAAACAGCGGCCTCGATGGATCGGTTTATCAAAATATGGTTGGCGGCCTTCCAGTTGGCATGATCGCCCTTGTAGATCTGCTTGCGGTCAAGATAAAAACCATCGCTGCAGGCAAGGCCGGTATGCTTTCCCGCTAAATCCAGCAGCCGGGTAACGAGATGCGCAACCGCGGTTTTGCCGGAGCTGCCGGTAATGCCTACAACTGGTATCCGACTGTCATCCCGATTGGGAAATAGGTGATCCACGATCGCAGCACCGACCGGCCGCGGCGTGCCAACCGCGGGCTTGATATGCATCAACAAACTGGGCCCGGCATTGACCTCGACGATAGCGCCACCCTGCTCGGCCAGCGGCTGGGCAATATCCCTGACCACAAGATCGATGCCGGCGATATCGAGCCCTATGATGCGAGCGGCGAGCGACGCGGTGGCCGCAGTGCCCGGATTCACCAAATCGGTGACATCGAAAGCATGGTTGCCATTGCGCTGCACCAGAACTTCCCGCCCGGAACAAGGTATCGAGTCGGCTGCCAAGCCCTGGCGCGCCAATTCCATTGTCGTCACGCCATCAATATTGATCAAATTGAGCGGATGGTCTTCGGTGTCTCCCCTGCGGGGATCCGAGTTGATCTGCTTCGTGATCAGTTCTCTGATGGATAATTTCCCGTCGCCAACGACGGATACCGAATCTCCGCGGTTGGCAGCCACCAGCCGCCCTCCGACTACCAGAAGGCGATGTTCGGTCCCGGGAACGAAACGCTCGACCAATACCCCGCTGCCCTGGCTCAACGCGGCGCCATAGGCAGACTCGACCTCCTCGCGCCGGGTCAGCTCGATGAAAACGCCGCGTCCATGATTGCCATCGCAAGGCTTGATGACGACAGGCAATCCAATCTCCTGCGCGGCTTGCCAGGCATCCGACGCGCTTTCGACGATGCGGCCTTCCGGAACAGGAACGCCACATGATTGAAGCAGCGTTTTTGTCAGATCCTTGTCACGCGAGATGCTTTCCGCAATTGCCGGAGTGCGGTCGGTTTCAGCGGTCCAGATGCGGTGGCTGCGCGCACCGTAGCCGAGTTGAACGAGATTTCCCTTGCCAAGAAGGCGGATAGCGGGAATATTGCGGTTGGCCGCGGCATCGACGATACATGCGGTGGAGGGCCCCAGCCAGAGCGCGTCGACCATATCCCGCAAGCGCGCAATCACGCCTGCGACATCATAGGGTTTGCGGGAACGCGTCTGGTCCATTGCGGCAAGCACGAGTTCACGCGCGGCAAACAGCGCATTACGGGCAATATCTTCATGCCAGGCGCTGACTATGACCTTGTAAACTCCCCGGGAAGAAGTTTCGCGCGCTCTGCCAAAACCGCCGGGCATACCGGCCAGATTTTGCAACTCCAGCGTCACGTGCTCAAGGATGTGACCCGGCCAGGTCCCTTCCTTGACGCGGCGCAGGAAGCCACCGCGTTCCTCATAACTGCAGCGGTGCTCGATCAGCGAGGGAAGCCAGGCGGATAGCCTTTCATAAAAACCGGGAATCGTATCGGAAGGAAAATCTTCGAGGCCGCCGATATCGATGAGCGCCTCGAGCACTGGACGCCAGGTCCAGATGCTGGGACCATTCAAATGGCGGATCTCAAGAAACTTGATGTCTTTTTCACTGACGGAGTCGATATCGACGTTTGCGCTGGCCAGCATATATTGGACTCAGGAGTAATGAACCCGGACTAACGCGGCGTACATGAAATCGGTTTACAGCTCAAACCATTAAATTTACCGAATTTTCGAGATGCCAGGCCAAACAAACCCCTGATTGTCTTATGTTTGATGGATTTCCCCCGTTGCCTGGAACAGCACACCCTCAAGAGCAAATACAGCTAAGCACGTCTCGTGCCATGATAAACTCCCATTAAAATACAGAGTGTTATGTAAATATTAATCAGATCTGGATAAATGAAATGTCGCCATTTGCTGACATTTGCGCCGTGATATCACTCAACATATTGATATTAAAATAGTTTTTCTGTCTCTTGATGACAACAGGGTGATAACCTTTCGCGCATTGTGGAAGAGAAAAGGCCAGATTGGACGCCTGAAGCCGAGTTGGGTAAGTGTGGATTATTACCGTTTGTAAAACCCAGGAATGCGCTTGAATAACCCTTCCAAGGCTCGACGAAAGGGCGCGGCGACAAGAAAAAGGAGAAAAACAACGCGGCGATGCGGAGGACAAAGGCGGGAGAAATCCGTGCCTGTTTCAAAGACCGCTTTTAAAGAAAACGATCCAGAATCTTGCGGCTTGGGTGATCGAGTCCAAAGCGGTCCCGGATAAGATAGTACACGCCATGGCTATCGGTAATCAGCAGCTCCGCAGGGGTCAGCCGGCGAATATCCTCTTCACCCTTGAGAATAAAAGACGTGTCGCCGCGGTCCGTCTCCACCTGCCAGGTGCTTGGGGTGGCGAAACTGGAAGCACTGCGAATCCGCAGGATCTCGGGGACAAACTCGCGGCTTGCCAGTTCAGCCTCTATGATCATGCGCAATTCATCCGGAAGCCCGCCTAACTGCTCGATCCAGGCCAATTCATGGCCATGCTGATCCACAAGCGCAATGGCGTGCTCCGGGGCGGTAATCGGAAACGCGCGCACCGGAACTATCCCCTCATGCACTTCGCCATTCTGGCTGGTAAATATAAGGCGCCCGAACGCATCGCGGCTTAACTGATAAGGAGGCCTGTCAGCCATTTGCGGCTGCCCTCGACTTCGGCTCGACGGCTGGCCGGCGCAGCATATTGTCTTCCGTATCCACGTTGCGCGCCTGCGCCTGATAAAGGCGGAAATAATGGCCTTCGTGCGCCATCAGGGTATCGTGATTGCCGATCTCGACTATCGTTCCACGATCGAGCACAACCAGCCGGTTGGCATGCTGCAGAGTGGATAAACGATGAGCGATCGCGATTGTCGTACGGCCCCGCACCAGGTTTTCCAATGCTCTCTGGATTTCCCTCTCGGTGGTGGTATCGACAGAGGAAGTCGCCTCGTCGAGGATCAGAATGCGGGGATCGATAAGCAGTGCACGTGCAATCGAGATGCGTTGCCGCTCGCCGCCCGAAAGACCCTGTCCGCGCTCACCCACCAGGGAGTCATAGCCATGGGGCAGGCGCAGGATGAATTCGTGCGCATGCGCGGCGCGGGCTGCGCCGACGATCTCATCGCGGGTCGCAGCAGGCTTGCCATAGGCGATATTCTCCGCAATCGTTCCGAAGAACAGGAAAGGTTCCTGAAGCACGAGTCCGATATGCTTTCGATATTCAGCCACCGGCAGCGCGCGAATATCGGTGCCATCCAGCAAAATGATTCCTTCCGTAACATCATAGAACCGGCAGATCAGATTGACGAGGGTACTCTTGCCCGAACCGCTGTGGCCCACCAGACCGATCATTTCTCCGGGTTCGATGGTGATATTGATGTTACGTGTCACGCTGCGTGTCCCATAGCGGAACCCAACGTCGCACAATTCGATCCGGCCGGTGACCTCCGGCAAATGAACGGGCCGGACAGGCTCGGGAACGCTGGAAACGTGATCGAGAATTTCAAAAATCCGCTTGGTGCCGGCAGCGGCTTTCTGCGTGAATGAAACGATGCGGCTCATCGAATCGAGCCTCAGATAGAACCGGCTGATATAGGTGAGGAAGGCGGTCAGGACACCCACCGAAATCTGATCCTTCGAAACTTGCCAAATGCCGAACACCCATACCACGAGCAGACCAATCTCGGTAAGCAGCGTAACAGTGGGCGTAAATAACGACCAGACCTTGTTAACCCGGTCGTTCACCTCCAGATTCCGGTCATTTGCCGCACGGAAACGCGCAGCTTCGCGCTTCTCCTGTGCAAACGCCTTGACTACCCGTATGCCGGGAATGGTATCCGCCAGCACACTGGTGACTTCCGCCCATACGCGATCGACTTTTTCGAATCCGGTTCGCAATCTGTCACGCACCAGGTGGATCAACCAGGCGATCACGGGCAGCGGCACCAGGGTTACCAGTGCAAGCCAGGGATTGATCGAGACAAGGATGACTACCGTCATGCCAATCATCAAAACGTCGGTAGCGAAATCAAGCAGGTGCAGTGACAGGAAAACATTGAGGCGGTCGGTTTCCGATCCGATGCGCGCCATCAGGTCCCCCGTGCGCTTTCCGCCAAAGTAGGCATGTGAAAGCTTGAGGAGATGTTCATAGGTAGCAGTGCGCAGGTCAGCGCCGATGCGCTCTGAAATGCGCGCCAGCATATAGGTTCGTGCCCAGCCCAGCGCCCACGCCAATATCGCGGCGCCAAGCAGGCCGGCCAGATAAAACGTGACCAGATCGAAGTCGATGGGTTTGCCGTTCTGATAGGGAATCAATACATTGTCCATCAGCGGCATCGTCATATATGGCGGAACCAGCGCCGCGCCCGTGCTGCCCAGCGTGAGGAGGAAGCCGGCAAATAACCGCCACTTGTATGGTTTTGCAAAACGCCATAAGCGGAGCAGCGTCCAGGTAGAGGGAGGAATGCTCATGTCCCTTTTGCACGCCGCGCACTCTTCCTCTCCCGGCAATAATGGCATATCGAGCACGCGCTCACATTTCGGGCACTGCGCCAGCTCGGGCAAGGCGAGCGAATCCTCGGATCGAACGTGGAATTGCTGGGTAAAGCGCTCTACCAGGCGCCCCGCCGGCATATCGTGAGCAAGCGTGTAGCGCCAGCGCGCGAGCAGCGCCTCCTCATCGAGAAGATCGAGCGCACCCACTCCGGAATGGTCATGCCGTTCCAGTCTCAGGCTGATGCGGTAGGGCCATTCATGCCATATCGCGCTTCCTCCTTCTCTGGCCAATAAGCGCTTGGTAGTGACTACTACGAAACCGGATGAAAAATGCAGCCGGTCATCCAGATCGGTTTCCAGCCAGGCCAATACATTCTCGCCATCGGCAAGCTGCGACTCTACCTGCCTCTTCCATGCTGATGGCACAGGGGGAGATGAAATAGCTGGAGAGGCACTGGTTGGTGGCAAGGCTGAGAGCTGGGAGTCCGTCATCATTGAACCTGAATCCGTAGTTGACCCCTCTTTTTTAGTTTAGAACCAATGATCCACAAAGACTTTCGCGATACTCGACGTTCACCTGCGTGGTGAGCTCGCCACATCAATACGAGAAGATACTGCGCACCAGCCAGGAACGCCAGGAACCGGCAGCAATCCTTCCACGTCAATGGGCCCTGATTCGACTGAACGGGCGGAGCCCGCTATAAGGACGCTGGCGGCATGTTCAGGAGCTTGTCCAGGTCCCGGAAAACCGGTGTATCGCGCCGACTGAGGAAAACGTAAGGAATTTTAGCGCAGCCGCCGCTTCTCCGCCTCCATGATTTGAGATGACACAAGCGGGACGCGACTGGATTTCTATTTCAAGCGTTTGCTACGGTGAAGAGTTGTTTTTGCTCACACGGCGTTCCGCATTTTTAATGTTGGCGAGAGCTGTTTCGATCACCTTGCGGGGCGCGCCGATATTCATGCGCATGAACCCGCTGCCTGCCTCCCCGAATAATGTGCCGGGGCTCATGCCCACACCCGCCTGGTGCACAAAAAAATGCCGGAGTTGCACATCGTCCATTCCCAGCCTGGCCTTGAGCGCCTTGCAGTCGAGCCATAACAGATAAGTGCCTTCCGGTTCGATGAGCCGGATATCGGGCATATCGGTCAACAGGATCTGCCGCACCGCATCCCGTGTTTTTCTCAAATAGATCAGCAACTCGTCCAACCAGGCCTCGCCAGCGCGATATGCTGATTCGAACGCCACGATGCTGAAGGGATTGGCTGCGCTGACGTGTACTTCGTCGAATGTCCGCGTAAGCGACCTCCGGCATTCCAAGTCCGGCACGATCAGAACGGATAAATTCAATCCCGGTATGTTGAACGTCTTGCTCGGCGCAGTCGCGGTAATGATAACCACTCCGGCCGATGCTGATGTTTCCGCGAGCGTGGAAAGAGGCACATGCTTCTGGCCGGGGTAAACCAGGTCGGAATGAATCTCATCGGAGAATACGATCAGCTCATATTTTCGAGCAATCTGGAGGACTTTCTCCAGTTCTTCCCTGCTCCATACTCTCCCGACAGGATTATGTGGAGAGCACAGCAGCAGGAGGCGGGCACGCGAAGCGCAATGCTCCAGATGATCGAAATCAATTTCGTACCGCTTGCCGCACAGGCGTAGCGGGTTGAGCACCAGTTGCCTGTTCGTGCCGGTCACAGCGGAAAAGAACGGAAAATATACCGGTGGCTGCACTATCACCGACTCCCCGGGAGCGGTAAAGGCGGTGACCGCTGCGTGGATCGAAGGCACCACGCCAGGGCACATCATGATCCATTCGCGCCGCACTTCCCAGCCGTGACGCCGCCTCAGCCAGCCCGCCAGGGAATCATACAGGCTTTCCGGATATATCGTATAGCCGTATATAGGGTGCGCCGCGCGCAGGGAGAGAGCCTGTGTCACAGCGGGAGGTGCGGCAAAATCCATGTCCGCTACCCACAAGGGGATGACGTCCGCGGCACCAAACAGGCTTACGCGGCCATCATATTTCAGCGCGGCGGTATCGCGGCGGTCAATCTCGTTATCGAAGTCATGCCTGGGAACAGGGCTGTCACTCAAGCCACCCGCTCCCAGATAGTAACTTCCGACAGCGTGTGCTGGAATTTACGCCGGGTTTCCCGGATTACGAAAGGCACCTGCCGCGGTCCCTGGATCAGTTTGAAATGCTCGCCGAGAATGTCCTTCAGACCATCGATCGTACCGAAGCTTTCGCCATCGCGCTTGAACCCGCCGATCCACAAATCCCGCTTCGTATGCTCCTCCAGCCAGGTATAGGGAGAAGCGATCAACAAAAGACCGCCGGAGTTAAGACGCGCATGGATCGAGGCAAGCAGCTTGGCCGGATCGTAAAGCCGGTCGATCAGATTCGCGGCAAGGATCAAATCGTATCCACTGAACAACGGTTTGAGGTTGCAGGCATCGCCTTGGTAAAACTGTACCTTATCCTTCACCTTGTCCAGCCCGAGGCCCGTCAGCGTACGCTCCCTGTATAATACAAGCTCTCCCTCATCCGCGAGCGTATAGCGCAATACGCCCTGCCGCGCGAGCTGCACCCCCTGCCCGATGAAGCGCGCGGAAAAATCAATTCCGGTGACATTATCGAAATGGCGTGCAAGCTCAAAAGTGGCACGGCCGGATGCGCAGCCCAGATCCAGCGCGGTACGCGCAGGCTTGCCCTCCATCGCGGCTATGGCCAGCTCAGCCAATGCTTTCGGGAAATTGGGCACATCGAAATAGATGTCTCCGTAATGAAATTCCGCATACTCGGAGAGCAGCTTGTCGGTTTCATAGTGGGAGCCGTGCTGGGCCGGCGGAGCATCCGCTACCACATAGCGAAAACCCGCATGCTGGAAGAAATGCCGGCGGAAAGCATAGCGCGCGCTCTTCAGCGACTCATTCCCGCATGAAATCCATGATCCGCCCTTCATGAGATTATGCCGGCCATCGAAGGTCGGGGTCGTGAAATCGTCGTAATGCGGATGAATATCGAAGCCCTCGAACGGATAGATCGGGGTCTCGGTCCATTGCCAGACGTTGCCAACCACGTCGTAAAACTGGCCTTGGACAAATTCATTGACGGGGTGGGGGGAGGCGCCATGGTCGAGATGAATATTCGCCGCCGTCGAAGAGGAGTGAGGCACCTCGGACAGGCCTGCCACCTCATAGAGCCGATACCATTCGTCTTCCGTGGGCAATCTGAATGACTGCCCGGTCGCTGCCGCTTTCCAGTTACAGAAGGCTTTAGCCTCATGATAGTTGACTTCTACCGGCCAGTCCCAGGGCATGGATATTTCCTCCGTCATGAGACGCAGTCGCCAGCTGGCGCCCTGCCTGATCCAGAAAGCAGGGTATTGCGCGCGGGTATGATGAAGCCAGGCACGGCCCTCTTCTTCCCAGAAATCGTCTCTTCCATAGCCGTTCACCTCGACGAAAGAAAGGAATTCCTGGTTGCTCACGAGGTACTTCCCCGCCTGAAATGCGGAAACTTGAGCGATACGGCTGCCGTACTCGTTATCCCACCCATAGGTCAGATCGGTTTTGCTCTTCCCGAGCTGCACACTGCCTTCCGGCACATCGATCAGCTGGTTCTGGGGCGCCGGCCCGGATTTCCTGCAAGGCTCCCAGGCCGGATGGGATACGACGAATTCCAGCGCATGCTGCCGGATCAGCACGGATGATGTTTCCAGATGAATGCGTTCATGTTCTATACCCATCATGATAGTCCACCACGGACTGTCCCAGCCGATAGGCAGAGTCAGCGGAGTCTCGCTGATCAATTTGTCAACCAACCGGCGTATGGTCTTCCGGTAGGCGCGCACTTCGTCGATTGCCGGCCAGTCGTAATGAGTGGTATTCAGATCGTCCCAGCTCATCTCATCGACGCCAACCGCGAACATCGCCTCCATCCTGGGATTTATTCGCTCCGTAATCAGTCCTGCAAGCAATAATTTGTTGGTATAAAAAGTCGAGGTATGGCCAAGATAAAAAATGAGGGGGTGACGCAGGGAAATAGGCTTTTTATAGTACGCTTCCTCTCCCTGAAGCGTTTCGAAAAGCTGCTCATAGCAATCGAGGGTCGCATGAAAATAATTCCGGATCTCTTCGCGCTTCGCTTCCGCGTCGCGTCCGGAAAGCACGGGTGTCCGGGGGAAAAGCTGCGGGGATATCATGCGCAGCCTGGGATTATTTCCGGCTGCTTGCTGATCTGGCGTGGAGGTTTTTCTTGCATTCAAATTCATATTGAACCCTCGAGTGCGAATTGCCTGAAAGGAAATGCAAACGGATGTGCAAGCAAAGGATAAACCCCTTGCGTTTCTTGGTCGTTAAACCCATTCGATTTTTTCTATTATGGGAAAAGTCGGTGCACCTCAGGCATTAGCCTCAGGTATTACGAAGCGGCCAAGGCACGCTGACTCAATAACCAAGCTGCTTTCTGTCTTTCGCATTCGATTGAGATGCGGGGAGCGAGTTCCCTTTTAATCGTTCAATTTACCACATTCAGCATCATTTTATGGTTTTAGTTGCCGCCTCCATTTCCTGATGTCAATGCATGAAACGCGCCGGTTTGCCAGTATAGGCCTGGTTACCAGGCGAAGGCAGCCCCTGAGGCCAAGCCACTGTGGTAGCGCAATATAGAGCCTGCAGCTTTTTTGCGCAAGTAGCCGCCCCCAGGGGGTAAGTACCAATATTCATGGGTGGCGATGGGGAGAAAACTTATTCAACGGCGGATTGCAGGACATGGCCTTCAGCTTCACGTGGCGACGGGCGGTACTGGCCACCACTTATCCGGCTCCATGGTTTCCCCGAAAACTGGGTACGGAACGAGGCTCGGGACAAGGTGAATGGACATACTGGTCGATTTTCTGAAGGTCCAAACATGCAATAGGATATCTTTCCCCCTTATCCTGGAATCAGGATCTGCTATAAATGTCTTATAGGATGACTGCTCGTATCAGATACGCGGTCCCGGCTTCTCGATAATCGCGGCAAAAAAACGGATGGTGAATATCGCCTGATCTTTACTTTGGAGTCACCATTGCTTAATAGGGGAAAAATATGAGATCTTGTCTGTTATTGGGATGTTTGTTGCTGGCCGGCTGTGCGGGATTGCCATCGGCAGTCAAGGATGTGCCCGTAGCGGAGCTATCTTACAGCCAGGCAAGCCAGAACCCCGGAAACTACAAAGATGTATCGGTACGCTGGGGCGGCATCATCATCGACGTGGACAACGAGCAGGATTTCACTCTCGTGCAAGTGCTTTCCCATCCCCTCAATTATTACGGGCGGCCGCAAACGGACAAGCCGAGCGAAGGGCGGTTCGTCATCAAAAGCAATGAGTTCCTCGATCCTGCCGTTTATGCCAAAGACAAGGAAATTACGGTTGCGGGAACGTTGCAAGGAGAGATCGAGCGCACGATAGGCAAGAAAAAAGTACGTTTGCCATTGCTGATATCAATAGCTACCTATTTATGGCCTGTCTATCAAAATTATCCCTATTATGGATATGGATATCCGGGTTTCGGGGGTTACGGCTTTTCTCCCTATTTTGGTTACGGCTACTATGGAAGCCCGTTTTACTGGGGAGGATATTACAGGCCATACTGGTAGAAAATAGCAGCCGAGACAGCCTTTTACCCTCCAACCACCCTGAATCAGCCCACTGCCATCCGAAGTATCTCGCAAGCGGTGGGTTGTTTGAGTTGTTTGCACTGGCCTGAAAAATGTAATGCTTCTTCAGGCTGCCGGATCAACCTACACGCGGATCGTTATGCGCAAACTCGCGCTTGTTGTTACGGCATCGTTTCTCGCTCTCCCCCTGGCCCTCCTAACCCTGCTGTTTCTAGCCATTGAAGACCATCCCCGCATAGACCGCAAGGTCATTTTAACTCCCGAGCATGTCGCGCGGGCCAAGCATATCGTCGATGCCCATCGGGCACAGGCACGTCCAGGCATGCTCGTCATGATCAAAGTAAGGGCTTCGGACGTCGATCTCGCTGCGAACTATCTCGCGAACCGGTTTGCCAAGGGCAGCGCTCAGGTAGCGCTCGCCGACCGGCGCGCCGATGTCCACTTGAGCCTTCCCCTGAAATATGCACCCGGTGCTTATTTGAATATCGAGGCTGCACTGATCGAAACGCGTGATCTGCCACAGCCTCGTTCAGTACGCATCGGAAAACTCCCGCTGCCCGATGCGCTTTCCGGATTACTTGAATCCCAGCTCATGCGCTGGCTAAGGCACAATCCCGAATATCGGGCTGGATTGGACTCTGTTCGTCTGATTAAAATGTCTCCGGAGCAGCTAAGCTTTCTCTATCGTTGGGAAGGAGGCTTTTCCCGGAAATTCCGGGTTTCGGTAATGGACAAGGAGGAGCGTGAACGGCTGCTTCGCTACCAAACGCTATTGGCGCAAAACAGCAAGCGATTTTCCGGACAGACGCCCCTTTCGCAAGTACTGCCCTCGCTGGCGAGACAGGCCATCAGGCAATCAAAAGCCGGAGATGCTGCTGCAGAGAACCGCGCCTTGATCCTGGCCACGACATTTTATGTCCTTGGCGTATCATTGGAGCAGCTTCTTCCCGAAGCCGGCGCCTGGCCTCGTCCCGTTCCCCGGGTAATTACCATTGACGGACGCGACGACTTTGCAAAACATTTCATGATATCGGCCGCAATTGCCGCCTATGCCGATACTGCCCTTGCGGATGCAATCGGCTTATATAAGGAAATCGAGGATTCCCGTTCGGGAAGTGGCTTCTCCTTCAACGACCTGGCCGCAGACCGGGCAGGCACGAGATTCGGCGAAAAATCCGTGGCAAGCGAGGATAACGCACAAAAACTTCAACGTCGCATGGTTTCAGGCTTGGCAGATTCGGATCTGATGCCGGCCTGGTCCGATCTGCCGGAATTCATGCCGGAAGCGGAATTCAAGCGGCGCTTCGGCGGCATCGATGCCCCGGCTTATCAAAGAATGATGCAAAAAATCGAGCAACGCGTTGCCGCCCTGTCCGTGCTTCACTGAAACCATGCATGATCGGCTTTGCCGAATTAAGGAAACACTGGACAAATCTCCAATGGCGCGACGGCGGCTTTGCGGGGCCCTTCGTGCCCCACTCTGGGGAGTCATGGCGCAGCGCTCCTTGGCATCGTAGTCCAAGCTGCGACCTTTGTCGCACGCCTTATGATTATCCCGATTTTACCAGCAACGCGCCCAGCGAGGATTTGTTCAGCGTTTCCCTAACGCCTTAAGCCGTCCTATCGTTGTACGGGGTCAGTAGACTTGCGTCAATACTGCGTTGCGTTATAGCCTGTTAAGGAATGTCGAAATCGTGGGCCAGGTCCAGGCATCGATTTCGCGATCCCCCACCGGGTCGGGTAGCTTGGAGGGCAGCTTTTCTGCATCCCCGTGAATCAGGAGTACGGGCATTCTACCCTCGTAAGCACAGCGTATCTCCCAGAGTTGGCCATCCGCCCTGACGACATTTTTGGTTATAAGGGCAATCACTCCATCGCATCCCGTAACCTTGGTCCTGCACTCGTCCTTCCAGGCAGGTTCCCACGACTGCTTGACCGGCATGTCGACGAAGGTAAAACCCGTTTGCTCTTTGTTTAATTGCTCAAGCAATTGATCGCGCAACTGGATATCCCGAAGCGCGAAGCTGATAAAAACGGTATTGGTTTTTGCAGCCATGCATTACCCCCTGAAATCAGTCAATTTATTGTTCGCAAGACGGTCGCGTTGTCTATCCGTTCAGCGCTTCTTTAAATACAAGCCTGAACTCCTGCTCAGCCGGCTTTGCCACCACCTCGCTTGGCCGTTACCTGAATTTCAATCCGCATGCGAGGATCCGATAAACCTGCCGACAGCATCATGGCTGCTGGCCTGATCTCTCCCAGGTATTTCCGGAATGTGGGCCAGCAACGCTGAAAATCCGAAGCATCGGGCAATACATAGATCACGCGGACGATATCCTCCAAGCCGGCGCCCGCCTTGTGCAAGGCTTCGCGGATATTTTTGAAACACTGCTCCGCCTGGTCTATCAGATCATCCGATATCGTCATGTTGCCATAATCAAAACCCGTGGTTCCGGAGACAAAAATCCAGTCACCCTCGACTACCGCCCGCGAGTACCCGATCTCATGCTCGAACGTGGAACCTGAGCTTATCAGTTGACGAGCCATGCAATGCCTCCGCGACGATATTATTTATATGGGCCAATGCCAGGTCAAAAAAGGCCGTGGCGAAGATTACGATTGGGCAAGGTTAGTGCGAAAAACACTGGTTCTTATCCGACACGACCGTGCAGGCGTACCGCATCTCCTGGACACCTCCCGCACGATTGAATACGTATTCCGCCCTCATCCCCTTGAATTGGGCGTCGGTGAATGAAATCGCATGAGGAACGAGCCGTTCTTCGTTCCAGAACCTCACCCTGCAGAAATCCACCTCTGTCCTGCAGATCTTGCTCAGCGCCGCGCCATATACTGCTTTATCCATGTCCCGTTTACTATCTATCAGGACCATATGAATGTAATTTTTCGATGTCCCAAGCTGGATGGACCGGACTAGACGCCATCCATCGCCATGAAAGCCCGATTGCGGTTCGGATTTTTGTGGCTGTGGCTCAGGTTGCTGCAGCGATGCAGATATCGGCCATGAAAAAATGAGTCCCACTAACCCTGCGGTAATAATCCTGATACTCACGCTCACAACGGCTCCTTGCTGTTTCCCTTGGCTTCCCTGATGCAAACTCCTGCCGCTCTCATGGATAAACCGTTGTCATTACCGGCAGGACAGCCATTCTATCAACAAAGAAAGTCATCAACAAGGGAACGCCTGAACAAGTCTGCGCGAACGCGACCGCACCCCTGCGGGATAGGGTGCGCATGAAGCGGCGGTGCGAAATGCGAATGGGCGGCGACTGGCGCAGGCGTCACCCTTCCCCGCTTCATATTAATGGGGCACGTGTTCCGCCAAGGGGCGGAATTGCAGATGGTAAAACATGCTGAGGTACCTCGCCGTCTCCTCGTGCTCCAGGTTGCTGACAAACTTCCAGAAACCATAGATGCGGGACAAAGTCATCATGCGCTCCGCATAGAGCCGCCATGTATAGCGGGACTCCACCCTTTTCAAGGCCATTTCGGATATCTGGTTCCACACTCCCGGATCTCGTGCCGAGCGTTCGAAAAAATCCGCCATCCGGGCGGCCGCCGCCGCCCCATCGTTGGGATCGAAATGATAGCCCGAGACGCCATGCTGTATGATTTCCCGCGGACCGCCATAGCATGTTGCGAATACGGGAAGGCCTGAAGCCATTGCTTCGATAATGGTCAATCCAAATGCCTCGAAACGCGCAGGCTGAACAAAAATACCGCGATGGTCCGCCACGTACCGGTACAATTCGCCGGCAAGATTCTTTTCCAGCCGGGTGCCAAGCCAGCGCATCCGCCCCTCCAACTGGTATTCGTTCATGATGGCGTGCATATGCTCGATTTCGGCACGCTCCTCGCCGTCGCTCGACGAGGCCGGGTCGATATGCCCTCCTATTATCAGCAGATTGGCCACACCCGAAAAACGCTGGCACTGCCCGAACCAAGCCGCGAGTGAAGTGAGATTCTTCACCAGATCGAGCCGCGCCATGGAAAAAATGAGTGGCTTGGCAGGATCATCAAAATGGCCGCGGTACGGCACGCCCGGATTGGCCTCGTATAGAAGGCGCTCGATATCCGGCAACAGGAAGTTCAGGCGGCGCTCCCGATCGAGATATGAAAAATACACTTCGGCGTCCGCCCCCGGCGAGACAATATTGAATTTTGGGTCGAACAGATCGATGCCGTTCACCACCCTGAATAAACCCGGCATGGTAAAGTTCTGGTAGGTTTCATATTGGCCAACCGTGTGATTGGTGCCGGCAATCTCCTGGTAGGTGCTGGTAATGATGAAGTCGGCGCTGTTCATTGCGATGAGATCCGCCGTGTATTGGCAATTGAAATGGTATTGCGCTTCGCTTTCGCGCCAGTGCAAGGCGGAATGAAGATATTTGCTCTGCTCCAGCGCATGCGCGATGTTGCATTGGGTGACTCCGATGTGTTTTGAAATGAGGGAAGCAACCAGGTTTCCATCCGAATAATTTCCGATCACCAGATCCGGTCGGCCGCTCAACTGCGCCAGCGCCTCGCGTTCGACATCTATGGCAAAATTCTCCAGGTATGGCCAGATCTCGAACCGGGATATCCAATGACGGATGACTTCGCCATTTGCTTTCCTGAAAGGCACACGGACAATCCAGGAATTCTGGGTTCCATGCACCTTTTCCAGCGGATGATTGCACAGCGTTTCTCCTGCATCCGGTATCAGTCGCGTACAGATCAGGATTTTTGGCTGTGCAACGATGCCTTGCAACACCAGGCGCTCGGTCATTTCTCTTTCCAGCGCTCGCACCTGATCCAGGATATACACAACCTGGCCTCCGGTATCCGGCAACCCCAGCACGTTGTCCTGCCCAAAAAAACCGTGCGGGGATAGGATCAGCAGTTTTGAAATCATCGGGATGCGTGCGAGGAATTTCTCGAGCATTTCCGGCGATGGCGCCTCAAGAATGTCTACCAGCAAACTCATCGTTTCGCTTACCCGCTGCGCGCAATCGCCCCATCCCGGGGCGAAGCCCAATCCGCTCAAGGGTTCCGCTATGGTCTGCCAGGGCGCGTCGGGAGGATGGCGATCCAGTATGCCAAGCGCCCGATGCAAGCCGTTGCGCAGCGCGGCAACATCGGCAAAGTTCCCACTGAGCATCAGGTGCTGGCCGTCCATGCTGTGCATGGTCAGAAAATGCAGCAGTTTGACCGTGCCCAGCCCGGATTGTGTAAACAGCGTGCCGGCGAGTTGCTTATTCAGGAAAATCACTCCCTGGCCGATGGACCGAATCTCCTTGAGTCTTGGAAAATTGCGATTGAACGGCGCAAAATCCAGTTCCAGGACCGGCTCATTTGCGTTTTCAGGACGCACGAGCAATTCCTTGAACGCCAGGTAATCGGAAACGCTGACATCTTCGGACACAAGGTGCTGCTGATGAATACGCAGGAAATGCCAGCGGCCGGCGCCCTCGCGCAAAGCCAGGTAAATCAGCGGCGGGCGGCAAACGGCTTCCTGCAGCAAATCGACAAGCTCATGCAATGGCGTTCCAGACAGGACATGGCCATGCTCCTCGTCCAGCGCATCGAAAACCGTGCGCAAATCGGAGCGCAGCAACAGCGGACGCTCCAGATCGAACCACTTGCATAAAAGCGCATATAGATCGCTACGGTGATCCATAACCCAGGCATCAATTTTTGAGATCATTCGCGGCCTCCGGAATAGATACGCCAAATGCGTAATGCATCATGCCCTCTGCAATGCCATCAGCATAGGCAGCGCGGGCAAAGTAAATCTGTTCATTCCCCTTCAGGCTTGCAAGCTCGGGGCTATGATTGGCCACGACCACGCCAAGCGTATCCCCTACCAGCATTTCATGGTCGTTCCCGGAATCACCCGCAACCAGAAAGGCGCGCAGCGGCAATCCCCACTTATAGGCAAGGTAGCGTATCGCCCGGCCCTTTGAAGCGCGCATGGGCAAAATGTCGAGGTATGCCTGGCGCGAATAGATCAGGTGCGCGGACAGATCCCGCTCCTTCAGCAAAGCGCGGATTTTCGGTATTGGAGGCAGCCGGTCAGGATCGACGTTATAGCTCAGCTTGAATTCCCGCTGGTTTTCCGGTGATTGCAGGATGAGCCCCGGCACTTCGCGAAGCGCCTCTTCCACCGCATCTCGCCGCCACGAATACTTAATGAAATTCTGCCACCCGATATCCGGACGGAGTCCAGGACCATAATTGATTTCGCTACCGACGGACGTAATCAATACGTCCGGTAGCGGGACGTTCCACTCCTTCAAAATCCTCAGGGCGCTTTCCAGGGTACGTCCGGTAGCAACTCCCAGGCCCAGGCTGGGAGGAGTCGTTTTGAATGTGGCGAGAAACCGGCGCAAGGCGGCGCGATCGCCGAGAAGCGTATTGTCGATATCGGTTACGAGCATTTGCGACACCAGCGGCAGGGGCTGGCGCTGCGGCTTGTGGTATATGACCATCGTCCGCCTGATCTGCTTGCGCTGCTGATGCAGCAGGCGAGCTAGGACACGCAGGTAGTGCCTGACATGGGCATCCCAGGTATAGTGATTTTTAACTCCGGCAATTCCGTTGCGCGCCCATTGCTGCCACCGGCCAGGATCAGCCAGCGCATACTCCATTCCTCCGGCAATGGCGCTGGTATCCAGCGGATTGACCAGCACACCGTTTTTGCAGTGCGCAATGATATCGCGCGGCCCCCCCTCTTCGGTTGCGACAATGGGAAGTCCGCTGGCCGCGGCCTCGATCAGGGTGAGCCCGAATGGTTCGGTGAGAGCCGGATTGATGAATATTCCCTTGCGCCGGGCTGCGAGCCTGTAAAGCCCCGGCACATCGGAAGACTGGTGCTGCTTGGGTATGGCGACCTTCCCCCATAAATCATAGCGGTCAATATCCAGCAACAGATTCGTCATCACCTCGGTCTGGGCCGGATCCAGTTCGCGTATATCGTCCCGATTGCCCGCTACAATGGCAAGGTTGGCCTGTTCGTGCAACGCGGGAGCGCTTCCAAACGCCGTGACCAGCGCGCTCAGATTCTTCCGCATTTCGGGACGGCAAATGGACAGAATGAGCGGTTTTCGCGGCCTCGTCAGAAAACGGTCGATCAGGCCCGCCACCTCCGGTTCGTCCGATTTATGCCGGCCGGGTGGGGCAAACCGCGAAATATCGGTCCCTGGCGGAATGACCACGGCACGCTCAGGATGATAGTTGGCATATAAGCCGTATTGCTCCGTGCTCTCCTGCGGCGTGCTCGTGATGATGAGGCTGGCATGCTGCAGCAGAGCTTCCTCGGCGGCGATCCGCCGGCGAAAGCTGAATTGACGCTCCAGCGCCTGTGCTTTACGGCCCTGCGCCAGCAACCGCTGTTCCTTGCTGCGTCCGAGGGAATGTCCGGTATGGATCTGGGGAATGCCCAGCAACTGCGAAAGCTGCATTCCGACGTATCCGGCATCGGCGTAATGACTATGTATCACATCCGGCAGACGCTTCTGCTCGCGGAGGAAAAGAAGCACACGATCCACAAGCTGATCGAGATAGGGCCACAGGCTCTCCTTGCGCAAGTACCGCCGCGGCCCGCAACGCAGGCGGATAATCCGCGCACGGCTGCCGAGCGCCTCTTCCGGACGGGAATATTCTTCCGACACGGCGGGATCTTCTATGAGCCGTGTCAGCAAATCCACCTTGCCCACCTGGCGCTGGCGCGCAAGCGATCGCGCCAGTTCCACCACATAGAGGATTTGGCCGCCGGTGTCGGCATCACGCCCGAGCTCCAGGTTATCAGTGCGGATGAGTCCGTGCAGGCTGAGCATCAGCACGTATAGCTCACTCATAGGCTTCCAGCCACTCGTTCAGGAATGGCCTGTAAAACTCCTTGTCCTCAGGAATTGCGCCGCGTATCTGGCAGATAGCTGCGGCAAAACGATGTGCTCGCTGCAACGCAAGGGGTATTTTCCATTCACGAAGCAGTCCCATGATGAAGACGGCGGAGAAAGCGTCACCCGCGCCTACCGTGTCCCGGATGTGGGGAACCGGGTCGCTTTCCATTTCCACGAATCGCCCGGAATCATCCAGCCAGGACGCTCCCTTTGCCCCCATTGTTATCAGAACGCCCCGCAATCCATATTGGTTCAGCAAGGCTTCGGCCCGGGCATGAGTGGAGCCCGATTGCAGGTTAAGCATTTCATTCATGGCTTCGAGTTCCGTATCGTTGGCCTTGACAATGTCGGCATGTTGCAGCAGCCATTCCACACGATCAGGATAGATCCACGGATCGCGCAGATTGACGTCAAAAAAACGGCGTCCATGGACTGCGCGCAATATATGGCGCAAGGCTCGATGCGAATGCGCGCGCTGTGCCAGGGTGCCGAAGTAAAGCAGATCGGGGTTCGCGGCAAGGGCGGCAATTCGGGATAAGCGGGGATGGATATGATCATAAGCCTGATCGGGGAGAATATCAAACCGGTGGCCTTGAGAATCGAATTTCACTTCCACCGCGCCGGTAGGATGAGTGGAATCGAGTTGCACCCCATGGCCGGGCAGCTTCGCGCTTTCGAGCGCTTGCAGAATGCGCCTGCCCGCATTGTCCTGCCCAATGCGGGTAATCAGAACCGGCTTGCAGCCGAAAGCTGCCAGGTGGCGCGCCACATTGAACGGCGCACCTCCCAAAACCTCGCCTTCAGGAAACCGGTCTACGAGAATTTCGCCGAACAAGAGTACAGCTTGGCGGGCGACAGTCATCGTCTGCCCCTTGAAGAAAATTTATTTGCGAAGCGGAAAAGAACCGGATATGCGAATGAATAGGGTAATGATAAATTTATCGGGGTGCGCGATTATGTGCGATAACGTACATAAAGCCACCGCTGAACTTCTATTCCACCCGGGTTGAAGTTTAAAGTCATACTGGAAAAGCCTTTCCTCCGGTACGCCCGCTATCGCTGCCAAGCCGGACATTGCCGGCCGGGCCTGGGCACGCACCGTAAAAACCCTGCTCAGAATTTGTAGCCGCGGTGCAGCGCCACCACGCTGGCCGATAGATTGAAATATTGCACCCGCTCGAATCCCGCATCTTCCATCATGCGCTTCAACTCTTCCTGGGATGGGTGCATGCGTATGGATTCAGCCAGATAACGGTAACTATCCGGGTCGCTTGCCACGAGCTTCCCCATCGCGGGCAGGACTTTGAACGAGTAGGTGTCGTAAAAACGCCGCAAGGGTTTCCATACCGCGGAGAATTCCAGGACGACGACACATCCGCCGGGGCGCAGCACGCGCAGCATTTCTCTTAACGCAGCATCCTTGTGCGTCATGTTGCGCAGGCCGAAGGCGACATTGGCGCAATCAAAATAATTGTCGGGAAAAGGCAATTTTTCGGCATCGCATTGCGCCACCGGCACTCCCACACCCTGATCGAGCAGCCTGTCCCTCCCTATTGTGAGCATGGAATTATTGATATCGGTGAGCCAGATCTCCCCGCCGCTTCCCACCCGTTCCAGGAACAATGTGCTCAGGTCAGCCGTGCCGCCGGCGATGTCGAGTACCCGATCACCCTTGCCGACACCGCTTGCCTGTACAGCAAACCGCTTCCACAAACGGTGCATGCCTCCCGACATGAGGTCATTCATCAGGTTGTACCGCTCGGCTACCGAGTCGAACACGCCTGCAACCTTACGGGCTTTCTCCGCTTCGGGAATGGTGTTGAAGCCAAAATGGGTTGTTTTCATGAATTTTGAACTGGAATAAAAGGAAGCCTGCAGGAAGAGAAAGGATGCGGTCCCTCGACCCCCCGACCACTATTTTTCCCTGCCTCTGCTGCCAAAACTACTTGGGTCATTTGCTTTGGTCCGGCTGGCGCCCGCTTCTTCCAGGCGCCGCAGGTATCGCTCCCACATCTCGTCCTGGTGGAGACCGTATCGGTAGAGCAAATCCCAGGAATAAAGCCCGGTATTATGGCCATCGGTGAAGTTCAGCTGGATGGCGTAACTGCCCACGGGTTCCACGTGATTGATGCTGATGCCTTCCTTTCCTGTCTGGAGCACCTCCTGTCCCGGAGAATGGCCGCGCACTTCCGCCGATGGCGAATGAACACGCAGAAACTCATAGGAAAGGCGGAAGGTCTTGCCATCCGCAAAAGAAATTTCCAGTAATCGGGATTTTCGATGTAATTTTATTTCAGTAGGTGCGGGCGTATCTTCACGTAATCCAGCCATGGCGCCTTTCCTCAAGGAATCGCGCATGATAAACCACTAGGGAAGCCCTGAACAAGTCTTCGCTGGCGCGATGGCAGCTTTGCGGGATGGGATGCGCGAAAGGCGACGACGCGGGACCGCGGAGGGCGAAGCAGTATCTTCCGAAGAAGGTGCGGCCCCAAGCAGGCTGTTGAGGACGCGACAATATCTCGACGCGGTCTCCTGCATCCCTCCGCTGCCCGATCCCCGCTCCGCGAGGCCGCTTCATGAAACAATTCGATATTCTCCCCCATGGGTTGAATGGGTGAAACAGGAAACGTTTCAGGCCGTCTCCATGAGGGAGCCTTTTGACTCCATCAAGGAAATGCCGGAATTATCGGTTCCGTTCCCTCGATCACCGCTTCCGGGAGGTGTGACTTTACCAGTTCCTCGATTTCATCGACCCGCTCTTTCGGCACGTCCGCGAGAACCAGTAGTTGCCCCGATTCGATTGCCGTCTCGAACTGCTTGATCCTCGAATTGGCGGTACTTACCCCTATGAGGCTGCCTGCCCACGCGCCGACACCCGCTCCCGCGAGCGCGCTCCCCAGGAGCACCCCGCCCGCGATCACGGTCGAGGCGGGAGGAAGAGCGATGGCGACCAATCCGGCAAGCGCGCCGGCTGATCCGCCCAGCGCCAGCCCACGTTCCACCGCGGGAACGAAATCGGTTTTTTGAAACAACGTGGCTTCGGGCAAATCCTCCAGCTCCGTACCGCGTTTTGCAATCACATGGATATGCCGTTCCTCTATGCGGGCGAGCAGCAATTCGTCGACAATACGTTTTGCAATTGGGATGTTGGGAACAAGAAAGTAGATTCGTCGCATCATGATCTCCTTAAAATTGTTAATCACTACACGCGCAGATTCGATTGCCCTCGCTTGTATAATAGGACGGCTGATATCAAAAAGCAACGCAACGGCTTTTGTTGCCTGGATTGAAAAACCGGTATGCTGTACGTTATCCGGTCGGCTCTAAAGACGGTATTCGAATGGCCGATTCCGGAAAAGTCCGCTGATCGAACCGCATTGTCCGGCACGTCGTTGGGAACGGCTTTGGAAACGGGCAAGGGAGGCGGAATCGAGTTGATGAGCCGGGTGCCGGAACGGGTACAGGATTATATTGAAAACCGGGGAAAGGAATGAGGGGATGATCAAGACACGTGCAGCAGTAGCCTGGGCTCCAGGGCAACCCTTGCATATCGAGGAAGTCGATCTTCAGCCGCCACAGCGGGGGGAGGTGCTCGTGCGCATCGTTGCCACCGGTGTATGTCATACCGATGCATTCACGCTTTCCGGCAAGGATCCGGAAGGCAAGTTTCCGGCAATTCTCGGCCATGAAGGCGGGGGCATCGTCGTAGCGTTGGGAGAGGGCGTTTCCAGTGTGCAGGTTGGCGACCATGTGATACCGCTCTACACGCCCGAATGCCGTGAGTGCAAATTTTGCAAATCCGGCAAAACCAACCTTTGCCAGGCCATTCGGGCAACGCAGGGCCAGGGATTGATGCCCGACGGGACGACACGCTTTTTCAAGGACGGGAAACCCATCTATCATTATATGGGAACGTCCACCTTCTCCGAATATACCGTAATACCTGAAATCTCACTTGCCAGGATCAGCAAGGAAGCGCCTCTGGAGAAAATTTGCCTGCTCGGCTGCGGCGTGACCACTGGGCTGGGTGCGGTCGCCAACACCGCGAAAGTGCAGGAAGGCAATACGGTGGCTGTTTTTGGCCTCGGCGGGATCGGGCTGGCCGTAATCATCGGCGCGGTCATTGCCAGGGCCGGACGCATTATCGCGATCGATCTCAATCCGGGGAAGTTCGAGATTGCCCGGCAACTGGGAGCAACCGATGTGGTCAATCCCAGGGATTACGACAAGCCGGTCCAGGATGTCATCGTTGAAATGACGGGGGGCGGGGTGGATTTCTCCTTTGAATGCATCGGCAATGTCAAGGTGATGCGCTCGGCACTGGAATGCTGCCACAAGGGCTGGGGGGAATCCGTGATCATTGGTGTTGCCGGGGCCGGCGAAGAGATCTGCACACGGCCATTCCAGCTCGTGACCGGGCGTGTCTGGCGCGGATCTGCTTTCGGTGGAGTCAAAGGCCGCACCGAACTGCCGGGTTACGTGGAACGCTATCTCAAGGGGGAATTCGAGCTCGATACATTCATCACCCATACCATGGGGTTGAGTGATATCAATAGAGCGTTTGACCTGATGCACGAGGGCAAATCCATCCGCACGGTCATCCATTACGCCCAATGAACCGCAAGTTCACGCATGGGCCCGCGAATCATTGCAACGCGGAATCGCTTGTCCCGCGCAGAAAACCGGGGATATCGCTATTTTGAAGCTGCTCTCATCCCATTGCTTGTTTGAGGGACTGCAGCAACGGTACCGCCATTACTCCCGGACCTTGGGTTGCGAGATGAATTTTTCCATTTATCTCCCGCCCACTGCGTTCAATCCATCCCGCGCACCGCGCATGGATGGCCCCGGGAAATTTCCAGCGATCTATTGGTTATCCGGACTCACCTGTACAGATGAAAATTTCACGCTCAAAGCAGGCGCCCAAAGGACGGCAGCGGAGCTCGGCATTGTGCTGGTCATTCCGGACACAAGTCCGCGGGGAGAAGGCGTCGCGGCATCCCCCGATGCCGCGTACGATCTGGGGTTGGGCGCTGGTTTCTACGTGAACGCCACTCAGGCTCCCTGGAGCCGCAACTATCAAATGTACGATTATATTGTCGATGAACTGCCGGCACTGATCGAGCAGAATTTTGCCGTCGGTGATGTACGAGCCATTTCCGGACATTCCATGGGTGGGCATGGCGCGCTGGTAATCGCTTTACGCAATCCACGGCGCTATAGCTCGGTCTCCGCGTTTTCGCCTATCGCAAACCCTATCGCCAGCTCATGGGGCAGGAAGGCATTTACGCATTATCTGGGAAATGATGAAAAGTGCTGGCAGAATTATGATGCCACGTTATTGATCGAATCCTCGCGGCCCTCCGAGCATTTGCCCCTGCTGGTCGACCAGGGGGATGCGGATGAATTCCTGCCCGGGCAATTGAAGATCGAACGCCTCATCGCCGCCTGTGAGGCAGCGAACTACGGGGCAAGGATCACCATGCGCCAAGGCTACGATCACAGCTATTTTTTTATAAGCACATTCATCGAAAATCATCTGCGCTTCCATCACAACGCATTCAGGAACTTTTAGTCTCGCCAGTTGAGGCTTGTTCGGGGGGCTCTTCATATCCTGATGCGTTCGCAGCGGGAGGAAGCCATTCCGCTTCCTGTATAATCCAAGCTTTTGGAAACGACTTTCATGGAAGCGGAACAGCTTAACGCCATTGCTCACCAACTCGCCGACCTCGACAATCGAACGGCAGAGCTGCGGAGGTATCTTTGACTTCGATGCCAAGCAAACGCGTCTGAATGAACTGACACGACTGACGGAAGATCCGGCGATCTGGGATGACAACAAACGCGCCCAGGAACTGGGCCGTGAAAAAAAGATGCTGGAAGACGTCGTTGTCACACTCGGGTCGCTCGACCGCCAATTGCATGATGCACGCGATCTATTTCAGATGGCGAGAGAAGAGGATGACGATGCCACGATCGAAAGTGTTGGCACGGATATCGCCGAGCTGGAAAAAATCGTGGACCGCATGGAATTCCGCCGCATGTTTTCCAATGCGATGGATCCCAATAACTGCTTCGTCGATATCCAGGCGGGATCGGGTGGCACCGAGGCGCAGGACTGGGCGGAAATGCTGGAACGCATGTATCTTCACTACTGCGAGCGACGCGGTTATGCCGTGGAGGTCCTGGAAGAGTCACCGGGGGAAGTAGCCGGCATCAAGAGCGCCAGCCTGAAAATATCAGGGGAGTACGCCTACGGCTATCTCCGTACCGAAACCGGCGTGCATCGATTGGTGCGCAAGTCGCCCTTTGACTCAGGCAATCGCCGCCATACCTCTTTTGCCAGCGTATTCGTCTACCCCGAAGTGGATGAGACGATAGAAATAGAAATCAATCCCGCAGATTTGCGCGTGGACACTTTCCGTGCTTCCGGCGCGGGTGGCCAGCACATCAATAAAACGGATTCGGCTATACGTATTACCCATAATCCCACCGGTATCGTGGTGCAATGCCAGAGCGGACGCTCGCAGCATCGTAATCGCGCGGACGCGATGGCCATGCTGAAATCGCGCTTGTACGAAGCGGAATTGCGCAAGCGCAACGACGAAAAGCAGGCGATAGAAGACAGCAAAACCGATATCGGCTGGGGGCACCAGATTCGTTCCTATGTGCTGGATCAATCCCGCATCAAGGATCTGCGCACGGGAATCGAAAGCGGCAATACTCAGGCGGTACTCGACGGCGGCCTGGATGAATTCATCGAGGCAAGCTTGAAACAAGGGGTCTGACAATATGAGCAAGATTCGGGATGAAATAGATCACCTGATACGGCCTGAAGAGCGCGATCGGATCAATACCGCCGCGCCAGGCGGCGATTCGGGGCAGGAATCCGACGACAAGGAGCTTCTTACCGCGGAGCGCCGCCATAAACTGGATGCCCTGCGGAAAGCGGGTAATCCTTTTCCAAATGACTTCCATCGGGAGAATTTATCGCTGGACCTTCACCAGCGATATGGCGGGCATTCCAACGAAATGCTGGAAGCCGCGCCCCAGGCTGTCAGCATAGCGGGACGCATGGTACTGAAGCGGGTGATGGGCAAGGCAAGCTTCGCCACGATTCAGGATACGGGCGGGCGCATTCAGCTATACATTACCAGGGATGTCGCCGGCGAAGCGGCATACGACGCATTCAAGCACCATGACTTGGGCGATATATTGGGAGCGCAAGGAACCCTATTCCGAACGCGTACGGGCGAGTTGTCGGTACGCGTCACAGCGCTGAGGCTGCTGACAAAATCCTTGCGGCCCCTGCCCGAAAAATTCCATGGCCTGAGCGACCAGGAGCAAAAATACAGGCAGCGTTACCTCGATCTCATCACGAACGAAGAGAGCCGCAAGGTCTTCGTCACTCGCTCCCGGCTCATTCAGGCCATCCGTGAGTTCCTCGCTGCGCACGGCTACCTGGAAGTGGAAACACCGATGATGCATCCCATTCCCGGTGGCGCAGCGGCACGGCCTTTCGTTACCCACCATAACGCGCTGGACAGGAAGCTGTATCTGCGCATCGCACCCGAGCTTTATCTGAAGCGGCTGATAATCGGCGGAATGGAAAAGGTGTTCGAAATCAACCGGAGCTTCCGCAACGAGGGAATATCGACCCGGCATAATCCGGAATTCACCATGCTGGAATTCTACGAGGCCTATCAGGATTACGCGTATTTGATGGATTTCACCGAAAGCATGTTGCAGGAAGTAGCGCTAAAAGTGCTGGGCACCGCGAAAGTGACCTACCAGGGGCGGGAAATCGATCTTGCCCGGCCGTTCGCACGGCTCACCATTACCCAGGCCATCCGAAAATTTCATCCGGATTACACAGAAGAGCTGCTTAACAGCCGGGATTGGTTGAAAGCTCAAATGGCCCTGAACAGCATCGCTTTCAAACCAGGCGACGGAATCGGGGGGCTGCAGCTTTCACTGTTTGACGCCACCACGGAACATCTGCTGCACGAACCCACCTTTATCATTGATTACCCAGCGGAAGTCTCCCCCCTGGCGCGCCGCAACGACGTGAACCCGGCGGTGACGGACCGTTTCGAGCTCTATATTGCGGGACGCGAAATCGCGAACGGATTTTCCGAGCTGAACGATCCCGAAGACCAGGCTGCGCGCTTCCTGGAGCAAGCCCAAGCCAGGGAAGCAGGCGATGCCGAGGCGATGCACTACGATGCGGACTACATCCGGGCTCTCGAATATGGCCTTCCTCCCACGGCGGGCGAAGGTATCGGGATAGATCGCCTGGCGATGCTCTTCACCGATAGTCCCAGCATACGCGACGTGATCCTGTTCCCGCAGCTGCGTCAGGGAGTTTAAGAACTTTTTTGTGATCAAGCCCCGCGTGGTTTTCAGGGAAAACTACCCGCAGTAGCCGTTAGTCTGAAACCAGTTCATTGCATCCTCCAGCGCTTCTGTTGCGGGCCGGTATTGATAGCCCAGCTCGCGAACGGCCTTTTCGCTGGAGTAAAACATCTTTTTTTCCGCCATGCGCACGCTATCCATCGTGGCGCGAGGCTCGACACGGGTCACCATTGCCATTTTTTCCATTAGCCACGCTGCTGGAAGAACCACTTTGACCGGCAGATTGAAACGCTTTGTCCGCTTTCCGCTGATTTCATCTATTGTTTGCAGTATTTGCAACAAGGTCATGTTCTCGCCGCCTAGAATATAGCGTTCCCCCGGTATCCCCTTCGCGTAAGCCAGCAAATGGCCATGCGCGATGTCGTCGGCATGCGCGATATTCAATCCGGTGTTTACATAAGCCGGCATCCGGCCGCAGAGCGTATCCACCACAATGCGCCCCGTAGGAGTGGGCTTGATATCGCGCGGTCCTATGGGCGTGGAGGGGTTGACGATGACGACCGGTAGCTTATGCTCATCGGTCATTTGCCGAACCACTTGTTCCGCCATGAATTTGGACCGCTTATAGTGCCCCGTCATCGACATCAAGGTGGAAGGCGTGTTTTCGTTGGCCGGAGCATCAGTCTGGTTCGCTCCCAGCGTGGCCACGCTGCTGGTGTATATCATGCGCCGCATTCCCGCCTCGGCAGCAGCGAGTATCAGCGCCTCGGTTCCTTTTACATTGATGTCGTACATGGTTTCCGGATTGGGCACCCACAGGCGGTAATCCGCGGCGACATGAAACAGATTGTCGCAACCCGCGACAGCGCGCTTGAGCGACTGAGCCGAGCGCAGATCGCCTTGCGAAAGTTCGACAGGCAGCTTGTAAAGATTTCTCAGGTCGCTCCCTGGCCTCACCAGGCAGCGTACTTCGTGCCCGGCATTCAGCAGGCAGCGTGCAACCGCCGAACCGACAAACCCGTTTGCTCCAGTAACCAGTGATTTCATCTATTCAATCCTCAAGGAAGCGCCGGATTGAAGCAGCGCGGTGAAGCGAATGAAACAACCTCCTCCGTTTCGACGCTGGTCAATCAGTTACTTCGTGCTGCAATATGCTTTTCCACGTCTTCCTTGCTGAATCCCAACGCGGCCGCGACCCGATCGGCATGGCTTACCCTGGATACGCCGGAGATCAGCCGATAAGTCGGTCCCTGGGCGAGAAACTCGCCCTGCAGGTAGCGGCCGATTCCCTTATCCTGCAAACGTTCGCATAGCTCATGGTTGTGGGTAACGAGCAGGGTGCTGGCTCCCAGCTTGTGGAAACCGGAAAGCACATACTCGGAAAGCTCCATTTTCTCCTCAAATGTCGTACCCTCCGAAAGCTCATCCAGCACGACAAGGCTGCGAGCCGTCGTGCTGAAGAATATCTCTCGCGTACGTTTCAATTCGTGCCCAAAACGTCCAATGCCTTCATCCAGATGCCCAGGGTCGGGGACTTGGTAAAAAATATGCTCGGCCAGTACCAGGCGGGCTGCGGATGCGGGAACGTAGCAGCCCATCTGGCCCACCAGCTGAAGCTGGACCACTGTCTTGCAGTAGGCTGTCTTGCCGCCACTATTGGGGCCGGTGATTACCAGGAGCCGTCCCTTATCGTCAAGCAGGATGTCATTCGGAACATAATTCGGATTGCCTCTCGCGAGCAGAGGGTTTCTTGCCGCACTTGCATCAAGCGAGTGGCAGTCACTGTCCATTATCTCCGGCAGCACCATCGGCCCGCCAAAGGTTTGCGCATAACGATAAAAAGACATCATCTCGTCGATCCTGCCCAGCGTTTCCATGACACGCGCCAGCTCCGCGCTATGCTTGAACAGCTTGCGTAATGGATAGATGATATTGTCGCGATCGGAGGCGGCGATGGCGATTAACAGAACGGGCAAAACCGGTACCGCCAGCACCAGTATTCCGAAACCAAGATAAGAAATTCCGAAGCTCGCCAGCATGCCCTGAAAAAAATACAAAGCCAGCGATAAGCCGCCCAATACCAGCAGGATGGGAAGAGGTTTGAGCATGGACGGCCTGAAGCGGAAAACGGGCGTATAACGCGGTTTTTCCTCGCTGGTCTTGAATTTTCCATCTACCGGATAAATCGGCCCGCGCATCAGGGAATAGATACGCGAATGCCCGAATTCACCGATCGCGTCAAATAACTCACGCAGGTATTCGCTTCTTGGCTGCGGCAAAGTCTGCGCCAGCTCGACCAGATCGATCACAAAACCGGTACCGTCCAGAAACTGGTTGTACCCGTAGCCGCTGAACTCCATCTTGTCACTGCTGCGCCGCGAATTTTCGATAGCGATTCCGCCATTGAAATTTCCATAGAGCAAATCATAAAGCGACTGCTCTCCGCGCCGCATTTCCTCCATGTAGCGCTCCAGACGCTCCCGAAGAGCGGGGTTTGACTCCAGTTCCCTCAACGCTTCCTGCTTTTTTCGAACATTCGCCGGATCGGCCGCCGGCCGGGCCAGGGAACGATACAACACCGCCTGCCCGACATGAGTTACCGCATGATTAAATGAATCGAATAATTGATCAGCTTCGATCGCATCAAAGGTCTTTGCATCCAGAACACCGTGCTCTCCCGGAACCGGACGGGTATCCCTTACCCCTACCGGCCGCTCGCCGGAAGACAGGACCGGCGGTTGGCCGGAATGCAACTCAGACATGGCTGGCTCCGTCATGATAAGTCCAGATAATTTTGATGCATGCCATGACATACGGATGGAAAGGGCCTATCGAAAGTATCCGGATGCGCTCATCCTTCACTGGTTGGTGATTCATCCATGACGGGCTGTGCGGAAATATTTGATTGGCACTCGGGCACCGTCATATTGGCGGCATTCTGGAATGGCAAGCAAGCGATCGGTGGAAAAACCGGACTACGATTGAAAATCTAACATCCAACGGGGTTGGCGTCAACGCGGCGAGCTACAAGGCAATGGCAAGGTACCCACGAAAGGTTCCTATCCGGCAAAACCCCAAATGCATCCAGCCGCTGAACGCCGCATCAAGTCCCGGACAAAGCCCGAAGCGGGGTTTCCATTAGCGATGGATAAACGGTTTACTTTAGCAATACATCATTTATCTGCATTAAATCCTCTTCATCCAGCTCGCCGGCCTCAGCCTCCAGCCTCAGCCTGGACATCAGGAAATTATAGCGCGCCTGGGACAGATCGCGTTGCGCGGTAGCCAGCAACTGCTGAGCATTCAATACGTCGACCTCCGTTCTCACCCCCACCTCCTGCCCGGTTTTAGTCGAATCGACCTGGCTCTTGCTGGAAATCACAGCTTGCTTGAGCGCCTGGACCTGGGCAATGCCATTCGTGACATTCAGATACTGCTGGCTCACCTGGAGTACACTGTTACGTCTCGTATTATTCAGGTCTTGAAGTGCCCGTTCCTGGTTGGCCAGCGCCTCGCGCACGCGCGACTGAGTCGCAAACCCCTGGAAGATCGGAACATTGAGCTGCACCCCGATTTCCTTTGATGTCAGGTCGACGCCCCTCCCGGTGATGGTACCCCCCACCCCTTTCTGGTCGCTGTAGATCGCCACCAGGTCGAGAGTGGGATAATGACCCGCCTTGGCCCTTTCCACATCCTGTTTTGCGATATTGACAATGGCCTGCTGAATCTTGAGCGCAAGGTTATTCTGCTCCGCGACGGTGATCCAGTCCTGCATGTTGGCATACTTGAGCTTCAGCAGGTCGGATGCGGTGTCATGCGGACGCCGGAGATCGCCGGGAATACGGCCGATGATTTGCTGCAGCGTGCGCTTCCTGACCTCCAGTTCGTTCCGCGCCGCAATCTCCGTCGAAACGGTCAGGTCGAAGCGCGCTTGTGCCTCGTAGGTGTCCACGATGGTTGCCGTCCCTACCTCGAAGTTCCGCTTGGCCTGTGCAAGCTGTTCTCCGATTGCTTTCTTCTGGGCCTCCGCCACTTCGATATTCACCTGGGCGGTCAGTATATCGAAGTAAGCCTGGGCAACGCGCAGTATCAAGTCCTGCGCCGCGAGGATGAATTGCAGATCCGCCTGGACCACCTGGATCTTCGCCTGCTCGTAGATCGCGAAATTTTCCTTGCGATAGATCGGCTGAGTCGCGGTAACAGTCAGGCTCTGGTTGTCTATGGTCACCTCGCCAGGAGGCACCGCCAATCCTCCCGACCCTATCGATGCGCCCCTGTCTATCAGCTGCCGGCGCCGCACGCCCGAAAAGGTAACCGTGGGAAGCAGCCCCGCCCGGCCTTGCGGCAGCTTTTCCTGCGCTGCGAGGTGGGCGGCGCGAGCTGAACTGTATTGCGCATCCTGCTCGAGCGCCTCACGATAAATCGCCATCAGATCCGCCGCATGAGCCGGAGAAAAATCTACCGCATGAGCCGGAGAACATAGAGCAATCCCAACAATCAGTAAGCCCGGGATATATCGTGAAATATTCACTTTGATTCCGATTGTCCTGCTTCGGATACGAAAAACGAACTATCGCCCCTCGAGCATGACTCCAGGCAACAGTGGAGTTGGATGCATGCAGCCGATGGACAATTCGGGAACCGCTTCTGGAATTTCAAAAAACGAACCTTGTCGGCCGCTGGGCATTTTTCAGAGGAGGAATACAAGTTTCGAACAATCCGACCGTGCTGAACTCACCCGGCTCTTCGAATCGTGTCACCCGGGTAACAAGCACGGCATTCATCACCGGTGGATCGCCCACAATTGCGAACAAACGGCCGCCGGTCGTTAGGCTTTCCTGGAAAGCCGTCGGCAGTACCGGCACAGACCCCGTGAGCGCGATGACATCATAAGGCCCATGCTGAGGCCACCCTCTGGCAGCATCGCCCGCTTCCAGCACGACATTGTCGATTGCATGTGCCTGAAGATTTTTTTCCGCCATAGCCTTCAGTTCGGGAATGATTTCAACACCATGGACCAGTTTGCCTTTTTTGGCAAGCAAAGCGGTAAGATAACCGCTTCCACTGCCTACTTCCAGAATCCGGTCCGTTCTTTTTACCTGAAGTTCCTGTAAAATACGTGCTTCCAGTTTGGGAGTGAGCATGGCCTCCCCATGCCCCAGCGGGATCTCCATATCCACGAATGCGAGAGACCGGTAGGCTGCGGGGACGAATTCCTCGCGCCGCAGCTCAAACAATAACTTTAAAACATCCTCGTCCAATACGTCCCATGGGCGAATTTGCTGCTCTACCATATTAAACCGGGTTTGCTCCAGATCCATGCTCCTGCCCTATATAAATTGTCGTTTACAGACTTGCAATTATTCCATATTTCCTTTAGCTTCACAGCAGCAGCTAGGGGTCCGTTTCCGGCGCTGGCCGGCAAACTGGTGAGAGAGTCCCTTACTACCTGACACGGATAATGCCGCCGTAGGGAAGCTGGGACCTGCCGTCCCGCTCGTTTATGGCATCAAAGGAGCGTTCATGAAAGCAACAGTCTTAAATCCCGCCTCGTTTCCCTTCCCTTTTTCGAGTAAAACGGCGCATGTCGATGAAGGAGCCATCAAGCCTCTTCCAAAGTCCCGCAAAGTCTATGTGGAAGGCTCTCGGCCCGATCTTCGGGTACCGATGCGGGAAATCAGCCAGTCGGCTACCCATGCGAACAAGGGGGATGAACAAAATCCCGCTGTCTACGTTTACGACACTTCCGGACCCTACACCGATCCCGCAATAAAAATCGACATCCGGTCCGGATTATCTCCACTGCGGGAGAAATGGATAAGCGAGCGCGCGGACTCGGAAGTTCAATCCGGTCCCGCTTCCCTCTATGGCAGGCAACGGCTGGCCGATCCGGCGCTCGCCGACTTGCGCTTTGACCTGAAGCGGCACCCTCGCCGCGCCAGAGCAGGCATGAACGTAACGCAGATGAACTATGCGCGCCGTGGAATCATTACGCCGGAAATGGAATATGTCGCCATACGGGAAAATCTGCGCTGCGAGCATCTCAACGCCCAGCAGCGGGAATTGCTAGCCCGCCAGCACCCCGGCCACGACTTTGGCGCCTTTCTGCCTCGTCACATCACGCCGGAATTCGTACGTGAAGAGGTGGCCCGGGGCCGCGCGATCATCCCGCTCAACATCAACCATCCCGAATCTGAACCGATGATCATCGGACGCAATTTCCTGGTAAAGATCAACGCCAATATCGGAAATTCCGCGCTGGGCTCGAGCATCCAGGAGGAAGTTGAGAAAATGACCTGGGCCATACGCTGGGGCGGAGATACGGTGATGGACTTGTCCACCGGAAAAAATATCCACGAAACGCGTGAATGGATCATTCGCAATAGCCCCGTTCCCATCGGCACTGTCCCTATCTACCAGGCGCTGGAAAAAGTGGATGGAAAAGCGGAAGAACTCACTTGGGAAATCTTTCGCGATACACTGATCGAACAGGCCGAGCAGGGCGTGGACTATTTTACGATTCACGCGGGAGTACGGCTCGCCTACGTTCCCATGACGGCAAAACGCCTGACCGGAATTGTCTCGCGCGGCGGTTCCATCATGGCGAAATGGTGCCTCGCGCATCACAAGGAAAGTTTTCTCTACACCCGCTTCGAGGAAATCTGCGAAATCATGAAGGCTTATGATGTGAGCTTTTCCCTGGGCGACGGACTGCGTCCAGGGTCGATTTACGACGCAAATGACGAGGCCCAGTTCGCGGAACTGAAAACATTGGGGGAATTGACCCAGATCGCATGGAAACACGACGTGCAGGTGATGATCGAGGGGCCGGGGCATGTGCCCATGAATCTCATCAAGGAGAATATGGACCTGCAGCTTAAATATTGCAACGAAGCGCCGTTCTATACCCTTGGACCGCTCACCACGGACATCGCGCCCGGCTACGACCATATCACCTCCGCGATTGGCGCGGCGATGATCGGCTGGTATGGCACCGCAATGCTGTGTTACGTTACGCCCAAGGAACATCTTGGGCTGCCGGATAAGGATGACGTGAAGGACGGCATCATCACCTACAAGATAGCCGCTCATGCCGCCGATCTGGCAAAGGGACATCCTGGTGCGCAATTACGCGACAATGCGCTTTCCAAGGCGCGATTCGAATTTCGCTGGGAGGACCAGTTCAACCTCGGTCTCGATCCCGATAAGGCGCAGCAATTCCATGACGAAACCCTGCCGCAGGAGGGCGCCAAAGTGGCTCATTTCTGCTCCATGTGCGGCCCCCATTTCTGCTCGATGAAAATTACGCAGGATGTGCGGGATTTCGCAGCAAGCCAGGGTGTGAGCGAACAGGACGCCTTGATGAAGGGAATGGAAGAAAAAGCGCAGGAATTCGTGGCAAAAGGAGCGGAAATTTACACGAAAGCTTAAGGAAGCGTTGAACAATCTTCGCTGAGCGCGTTGCTGGTAAAATCGGAATGATCACAAGGCACGTGACGAAGATCGCAGCTTGGGCTACGATGCCAGGAAGAGCGCAACGCCATGGCTCCCCAGAGCATGGTCCGAAGGGTGTTCGAGAAGCGGGATGCGGAGGGAAATGTTTCGACCGTACCCCGGTATTATTGGGGCGCAGGCATCCCGCTATGGGCCGCATCTTCCTCTGGAAGAAATTGCTCCGCCCTGCCCGGTTGCACCGGCGCTGAAAAAAATGGGCTCTTGCCTCAAGAAAAAGTGGGGGGTACGTGCCCCCTGTTCCGTCTGTTTAACTGGTAATCGACTCCCTTCACTGGATGAAGCTTTTGCATAGCGCACCCCCCGCCCTTTCTCCTTCTCCCGACGTGTTCCGGGTGCAAGCACCCCTTGCCGGATAACCGATGGATTGGCTTCTGGTTCTCAAGGCGCTGATTCTCGGCATTGTTGAAGGTTTGACCGAATTTCTTCCTGTTTCCTCTACCGGACACCTGATTCTTGTCGGCGATCTGCTGAACTTCAACGACGAGAAAGGAAAGGTTTTCACCATCCTGATCCAGTTGGGCGCCATCCTGGCGGTGTGCTGGGAATACCGCGCCAGAATAGGCAGCGTCATACGGCAGATCGGGTCAAGCAAAGACGCCAATCGCTTCGTGCTGAACCTGTTTATTGCCTTCCTGCCGGCTGCGATCCTGGGCCTGCTCTTCATCAAAACCATCAAGCATTACCTGTTTCATCCGATCCCCGTCGCTCTGGCGCTGATCATCGGCGGATTCCTCATTCTATGGGCGGAACGCAGGAAGCACGTCATCGATGTCGATCGCGTCGATGACATGGACTGGAAACATGCATTGAAGATCGGACTGATGCAGTGCCTCGCCCTGATACCCGGCACGTCGCGTTCCGGCGCGACCATTATTGGCGGGCTCTTCTTTGGCCTGTCCCGAAAGGCTGCCACGGAATTTTCATTCTTCCTCGCAATCCCCATCATGTTCGCCGCGACTTTCTATGATGTCTACAAGCACCGCGACATTCTCCAGTTCAACGACATGGGCGTATTTCTCGTCGGTTTCGTAGCTTCGTTCATCAGCGCCCTGATCGCGGTTCGCGGGCTATTGCGATTCGTGAGCCACCATGACTTTACCGTATTCGCTTGGTACCGCATTGGATTTGGCGCAATCGTGCTTGCGACCGCTTATTCCGGCATGGTGGAATGGTCGGCGCCTTGACTCCGGGTCTCTCAGCTTTGCACCCAGGGCAATCCAGCCGCTTTCCAGCCGCCCTTTGTGCCACGATGGCCGCTCGCATCCTTATCGCCTTCGAAGCCTTCCAGAACATTGTAGCAATTTGCGTAACCCGATTCAGTGGCAGTTGCGGCAGCTTGATGCGAACGTCCGCCGCTGCGGCAGAGGAACATGACCATCGATTCCTGATCCACTTGACTGGAAAGATACGAAAGAAAGCTGGAATTGGACCGCATGCCGGGATAGGACTGCCATTCGATTTCGACCGCGCCAGGTATTCTTCCCACCCAGTCCAGCTCGGCCCTTGAACGGACATCGACCAGCCTGGCTCCGGGAGCTTCCTGCAGAAGAGTGAGCGCCTCGGCAGGATAAAGAGCGCCCTCGTATGGCAAATTCATTTCCTGGGCGCGCTGCTGCGCCCTTTCAAGTATCGAGCCGACCGTGTCCATTGGCTTCCCCCCGGATATTCAAATCAATGTATCAATGTAAATGCAATATTAGTACATTTTTGCTTTGTGAAGTCTGAACAAATCTTCGCTGGCGCGGCAGCGCCTTGCAGGTCAGGGCGGCGTAACCGGGTTTTATATTCCTGTTTTCATCGATCAGCCTGAATCCGCCAGTTGGAACACGCTCAGCGACTTGACTTGTTCAGGACTTCCTTAATACGCAAGCGCTCCTGCTGATATAATCCCCCACTTGCGCCACGACCATCGTCGCGCACCTTATGGTCATCTCGATTTTACGAACTCGGCAGGATTTGTTCTGAGATTCCCTCGCACCTCGTCCGTATTGCATTGCAATTCTGGTTTTGGAGAAAAAAATGGCGGTATCCGACGTACTGAAAATGATACAGGACAATGAAGTGAAATTCGTTGACCTTCGCTTTACTGATACCCGGGGCCAGGAACAGCACGTGACGCTTCCTGCTCACGCAATCGATGCGGACAAGCTTGAGGATGGACACGCCTTCGATGGCTCTTCGATTGCCGGATGGAAAGGCATACATGCTTCCGACATGCTCCTGATACCCGATCCGGATACGGCGAACATGGACCCGTTCATGGATGAACCTACGCTATTCATAACCTGCGATGTGGTGGAACCCTCTGACGGCAAGGGCTATGACCGTGATCCGCGCTCCCTTGCGAAACGGGGCGAGGCTTACCTGAAATCAACCGGCATCGGCGATATCGCCTATTTCGGACCCGAGCCGGAATTTTTCATTTTCGACTCCGTAACCTGGCATGAGGATATGTCCGGCTGCTCTGTAAAAATTGAATCGGAGGAAGCGGCATGGAGTTCGGCGGTGAGATACGAGACTGGCAACACCGGCCATCGCCCACCAGTAAAAGGGGGCTACTTTCCAGTTCCCCCCATAGATTCCCTGCACGACATCCGCTCCGCCATGTGTCTCGCCCTCGAGGAGCTGGGTCTGGAAGTCGAAGTGCATCACCACGAGGTAGCCACCGCCGGCCAGTGCGAGATTGGCACGAAATACAGCAGCCTGGTCAAACGTGCGGATTGGACCCAGGTTTTCAAATACGTAGTCCACAATGTCGCTCATTCATATGGCAAGACGGTAACTTTTATGCCGAAACCCATAGTGGGCGATAACGGTTCGGGAATGCATGTGCATCAGTCTATCTGGAAGGGCGGCCAGAATTTATTTTCCGGAAATGGCTATGCCGGACTCTCGGAATTGGCGTTATTTTATATAGGCGGGATCATCAAGCATGCGAAGGCCCTGAACGCGTTCACAAACCCGGGAACCAATTCATACAAGAGGCTCGTGCCCGGTTTTGAAGCACCTATCAATCTTGCTTATTCCATCAGCAACCGGTCTGCCGCGGTGCGCATTCCCTATGCAAACAGCCCCAAAGGCCGCCGCATTGAAGTGCGTTTTCCCGATCCCACCGCCAATCCTTACCTGGCATTTACCGCGTTGATGATGGCCGGGCTGGACGGGATCCAGAACAGGATCCACCCCGGCGATCCCATGGACAAGAATCTTTACGACCTGCCTCCCGAAGAGGCCGCCAGGATTCCCAATCCCTGCGCGTCTCTGGATGAAGCGCTGGACAACCTCGACCAGGACCGCCACTTTCTTACGCGGGGGGGCGTATTCTCGAATGACATGATCGACGGCTACATCGAACTGAAAATGGAAGAAGTTCAGCGTCTGCGCATGACCACCCATCCAGTGGAATTCGATATGTACTACAGCCTGTAGCCGATCGGTTATGAAGCTGGGAACATTTTGAATCGAATTTGGCCGCTCTATGAAGGAAAATCCGTGACGAAACTCATTACTGCCGTGTTGATGACCGTTCCGTTCCTCATGCTCTGGGGTTGCGGCGACAAGCCCGCTGCGAAGAAACCGCCGGAAGAATCCACAGTCAAGCTTGCCGACGAATATACTTCGGAGAAGCAGATTCCATCCATACTGGAAAATGAATTGACGCCCGAAGAGAAATCAGCGGTGCTGAATGAAATCATGCCGCCCGCCTCGCCGGACGAACCTACGCCCGAAGAAAAGTTTCTCAAATTGAGAAAAGATGCCGATGCGGGAGATCCTAAAGCCCAAAATGGGCTCGGCGTAATGTATTACACCGGTGAAGCCATATCGAAGGATTCTTCTGGGAAAATTCTCAATAATGACCCGGTCACGGCTGCCGCCTGGTTTCACCGGTCCGCTGCGCAGGGATATGCGGATGCACAGTTCAATCTTGGACTGATGTACGCCAATGGGGAAGGCGTGGCCCAGGATACGGCCAAGGCCGTGGAATTATTCAGACAGGCGGCGAATCAGGGCAATGTGGATGCGCAAAACAACCTCGGAGTAATGTATTACTCGGGCGAGGGGATCCCCAGGGATCCGGTTAAGGCGAAAGAATGGTTCAGTAAAGCTGCTGCCCAAGGAAATGAAGACGCCAAGGCCAATCTGGAAGCAATGAAATAGGTGGCGCCGAGACAAATCGGGTTCATTCGGCGCGATACAAAAAACAGATGAATCCACTCCCCATCGAGATAGCCGGCGCAATACTGTTCGCCATCGCGCTGCTTCATACTTTTTCCACGAGGATCTTCGAGCACCTTGCGCATACCCGGCCAGCGCATGCCGGCATCTGGCACCTGCTGGGCGAAGTCGAAGTGGTTTTCGGCTTCTGGGCAATGATTCTTATCATCGTGATGATGATCATGAATGGCAAGGAAGCCGCCACTACCTATCTGGATCAGCAGAGCTTTACTGAACCCCTGTTTGTATTTGCCATCATGGTTATCGCAGGCAGCCGGCCCATACTGCAAATAGCCATGCTCAGCGTCGAGAGCATCGCGAGGCTTATGCCATGGCCGGATGGGAAAGCCTTTTACTTCGTTACCTTATCCTTCGTGCCCCTGCTGGGCTCCTTCATCACCGAGCCTGCCGCCATGACGCTGGCGGGGCTGATCCTTCTCCATCGCTATTATTCCAGGAACATTTCAACCCCGGTCAAGTACGCCACGCTGGGCGTTCTTTTCGTCAATATTTCCATTGGCGGAACCATGACCTCCTTCGCCGCTCCGCCGGTGCTCATGGTGGCAGCCAAATGGGAGTGGGACACCACCTTCATGCTGATGACGTTCGGCTGGAAAGCCGCCATTGCAGTAATCATCAATGCGTTCGCTGTCACTCTCCTGTTTCAACGGGAATTATCGGATATCAAGGGTGAAGACCATGCAAACCGGGAAAACGTCCCGGGGCTCGTCACAGCCATACACCTGGGGTTTCTGATCGGGGTGGTCGTATTCGCGCACTATCCGCCGGTTTTCATGGGCCTCCTGCTTTTCTTTCTGGGTTTTGCGCACGCGTACGAACGCTATCAGGATCGGTTGATCCTCCGGGAAGGATTGATGGTGGCATTTTTCCTGGCCGGATTGGTGGTCCTTGGAGGGCAGCAGAAATGGTGGCTGCAGCCTGCGCTAAGCGGTATGGACAGTACGGCGCTCTTTTTCGGCGCCACTTTGCTCACCGCGGTAACCGATAATGCCGCACTCACTTACCTGGGCTCGCTGCTCGAAAATACCAGCGGGGAATTCCGGTATTCGCTGGTTGCCGGGGCAGTCACTGGCGGCGGGTTGACGGTTATCGCGAATGCCCCGAATCCGGCGGGTTTTTCCATACTCAAGGGATCATTTCAGGATCAGGCAATCCAGCCCCTGGGTTTGCTGGCAGCCGCGCTACCGCCGACGGTGGTTGCTATTCTTGCGTTCCAGTTGCTGTAATTCTCAAGCGGCGCGCTGTTGCACCAGCGATCCACCTGATCGCTGGCAATCAGGCGGCAGCCTTGAACAAAAAACCTGACTGCGTGAGATTGGTCCAAAAAGCGGCGAAATATAGACCACTCAGACGCTTTTGCAGCCAATTTCCTTTAAGTCCGGTGAGCTGCTAACCCCGGACCTTCCGGGTGAAACCAGTCTCCATCCATTTCTTGACGCGGTTGGCGTCGCCGATACGAGTATTCTTTCCTGCCGAATCAAGCAATACAATAATGATGGGTTTGCCGCTTATTTTTGCCTGCATGACCAGACAGCGGCCCGCTTCGCGAAGAAACCCCGTTTTGGATACACCGATTTCCCAACTGCTGCTGCGCACCAGTCTATTGGAATTGACAAATTTCAGGCTGCGTTCCTCCTTGAACTCCACCGCGTGCGCAGCGGTAGTCGAAAATTGGCGGATCAGATCATAATCCTCCGCGGCCTCGACCAGTTTTGCGAGATCCCTGGCTGTTGAAACGTTCTTCCTGTTCAAGCCGGTCGAGTCAACGAAATAACTGTTACCCATGCCCAGCTCGAACGCCTTGTTGTTCATCGCTTCGACGAATGCGTTGATGCCGCCCGGGTAAGCGCGCCCAAGCGCCGCGGCGGCGCGATTCTCGGAAGACATCAGGGCCAGGCGCAAAAGGTCATAGCGAGAGAGGCGCGTGCCAACGCGCAATCGTGAACGGGTATTCTTGATGACATCCACATCGGCCTGCTCGATAACAACGCCTTCTTTCAGAGGCAATTTTGCATCGAGGACAACAATTGCGGTCATCAGCTTGGTAATGGACGCGATCGGCACAATGTTATCCGGGTTCTTGCTAAAGAGAATGCGTCCATGCTCGGCGTCCAGGATCAGCGCCGCATGCGATCTGAGATGCAATCCGCCCGCTTGTGCAATGGTGGCGCAGGCTAAAGCGAACGTGACAAATACCGCAAGAGTAATCTTTTTTTTCATTTGCCTATCCATATCTCGCCAGAATTTTTCCCGCTGCGCTTCAAGCCGAAGGTCAGCACTATGTAAGTTAGCAAATTACGCGCGATAGTGAAAGAGATTTCTGCGAAATATCGGCATGCGCGCGCAAATTTCGGCAGACGTCCAGACAGAACGGGGATTCAAGTCATGGCTCGGGGGCAGCGGTCGGGCCATGGCATCCATATGGATCAGGATTGCGTTGCAGCGTGATCAATCCATCGAAAGGCGGTGCCCTTCGATCAACGCCTGCGAGGCCCCCTCAAGCGGCAAAGGCAGGGAGAAAAAGTAGCCCTGCATCTCGTCGCAGCCATGCTCCTTCAGAAATTCCAGTTGCGCACTTGTTTCAACGCCCTCCGCGATCACCTTCAACCCCAGGCTATGGGCAAGATTTATCATTGCCACCGTGATGGTGGCGTCATCCGCGTCGCTGGTCACGTCGCGAATGAAAGTACGATCGATCTTCAGCACATCGAGAGGAAAACGCTTGAGGTAAGCAAGGCTGGAATAACCGGTACCGAAATCATCCATGGAGATTTGCACTCCAAAAGCCTTGAGATTCTGGAGCGTACTGGCGGCCATCTCCGCCTCTTTCATCAACACCGACTCGGTCAATTCGAGCTCCAGCAGACGAGGATCGATTCGCGAAGCGGCCAGTGCTTTTCCGATGATCTTCTCGAGGTCCTGCTGGTGAAACTGCCGGGCGGAAAGATTGATCGAAATCGGGTACAACGGGACTTGCTGCTCCCGCCAACTTTTTATCTGTTCGCAGACAGTTTGCACCACCCATTCACCCACGGGAACGATCAGCCCGGTATCCTCGAGGACGGATATGAACTGCAGTGGAGGCACCAGGCCCAGCCCTGGACGCTGCCATCGCAGCAACGCTTCGAAGCCGGTAATCTGTCCGCTGATCAGGCTTGCTTTCGGCTGGTAATGCAAAACGAATTCCTGCCGCGCCAGCGCGCCGCGCAACTGCGTTTCCATGGTGAGGCGCGCCATTGCGCGCTCGTTCATCTGCGGCAGATAAAATTGATAAATTGCCGGGCCCTGCTCCTTGGCCTGGAACATGGCGGTATCTGCGTTTCGCAGAAGACTGTCGGCATTAACCCCATCCCCGGGATAAACGCTGATGCCGAGGCTGGCGGAAACGTAGACCTCCTGCCCCTCGAGTTCGAATACCTGCGAAAGGGAAAATATCACTTTCTCCGCTACCAGCGTGGCATCCTCGCCAAGGGTCAATTCGGGCAAAATGAAAGCGAACTCATCCCCACCCAGACGGGCGACCGTATCGACGGAACGTATGCACCCCTGTAGCCGCTGTGCAACCTGTACCAGCAGCTTATCTCCGACGCCATGACCCATCGTATCATTTACAATCTTGAAACGGTCCAGATCGGCAAATATGACGCCAATCCGCTTCCGGTTGCGGCGCGCAAGTTCCATTGCCCGCTCAAGCCGGTCGAGAAACAGGCTTCGGTTCGGCAACCCGGTGAGCGGGTCAAACTGAGCCAGATAGGTCAGTCGCTCCTCGGCATTTTTGCGATCGATCGCCGTCGCAAGGATGTTGGCGAGACTTTGCAGAAAATTGACACTGTTCGCCGCAAACCGCAGTGGATCCCGGGAATAGGCTCCGAGAATGCCGTAAGCCCCCCCCACTCCGGAGATGAGCACGCCAACCGCGCTTCGTATGCCATGCGCTTTCAGGATCTCCGATGTCCGGAAGCGGCTTTCCAGGAGAAAATCCTCCACTATCACGGGCTGATGGGTTGCGAGAATGAAACGGTTCTGGCTGCTATCATTCGTCGCGGAAATCGGGCGCCCTTTCCATCGCGGCTCCCACCCGGCGCCCGCCTTCAATATGAATGATCGTTTATCCGGCGCAAGCTGCAGCACCTTGCAAAAACCGACATTCTGGCCACGGCAAGTCACCAGCGCGGCTTCCTCCCATAGCGCATCGATACTCGTGCTGGCAAGCGCCTGCTGCCCAAATTGGGCGATCAGGCCTTGTTGCATGGCATGCTGCTGAAGGGCCAGCTCCGTCTGTTTGCGCTCAGTTATGTCGATCGCCGTGCCTACCACCTTCAAATCGTTACTGCCGGTACTCCACTTTACCGCCCGGGCAGTATGCAGGTAGCGGACTGTTTCATGGGCGTGTCGAATCCGGAAATCCGGTTGCCCGCGCCCCTTCTCCGCACCAACCCGTTCCAACTGCATTTCCTGCTCGCGCAAATCATCAGGGTGGACATACGATTTCCAGATCTCATAGGTAATGACACTGCCACGGGGAGCACCATAGATTTCATACATGCGCTCGTCCCAGATAAACTCGTTGGTCGCCGTGTTCCACTCCCAGATGCCGATCGCCGCAGCTTCCGTAGCCAGGGCGAGGCGCGTCCTTTCTTCCACCAGAACACGCTCTCTGCGGTTGGACTCCGCCCGTAGCCAGACATTTTCTATTACGGTTGGCAGCCGCTGAAGATAACCCTCGCTTTTTACGATATAGTCAGCAGCGCCGAGCTTGAGAGACTGGCGCGCGATCTCCTCATTTCCATGCCCGGTAACCAGGATGATGGGCAGATCCAGACCGCGAACCTGGCAAAGCTCCTTTAATACGTCAGTCACCGATGCCCCGGGCAGGCGGTAATCAAGCAGGAGCACATCCGTGATGCACTTGGGATCCGGAACCGAAAGACGCTGAAAGACTTGCTCGGCTGTATGGAGGGATTCGACCTGCAAATGTGGAGCGATGACACCCAATTCGCGTTTCGTAAGATCTATATCGTAAGGATTGGGTTCGACATAAAGAATTTTCAGCGAAGCAGCCCGGCGATAAGTTTCCGTATGGAATTTATCCAGCGCGGCGCGCAATACCAGGCCCAGAGTACTGAGAAAATCATTGCGCTTTATTACGTAGTCATCGGCTCCGGCGCGAAGCAATGCCAATAAAACCTCTTCGTTGCCCGATCCGGTCAGCACGACGACAGGGAGTGGCAGTTGCTCGCCGCGAACCCGGGCCAGAAGCGTTTCGCCGCTCCCGTCGGGGAGGTCGAGGTCGGTCAGGACGAGATCGTAGCGAGGAGTATCCGTACTCGCGCTGGCTGCAATCGGGGAAGCCGCCCGGCCGCCGTACGCGTCCCGGAAACGCTCCAGTTGCGTCAACGCTGCGGCTAATGTTGGAACAACATCCACTTCGATATCCGGCGCATGCTTCCGAAGCTCGATACGCACCAGGTCGGCATCCTGCGCGTTATCCTCGAGATAGAGAACCTTCATTATTCAGGCGGGGAACTGCACCGGATATTGAGAACAGTCCAATAAAGTTCGATCTGCCTCGCCACATCGATGAACTTGTCGAAGTCCACAGGCTTCACGATATAGGAATTCGCCCCGAGGGAGTAAGCTTCGAAGATGTCCTGATCCTCGGCAGAGGAAGTTAAAACCACCACAGGCACGACGGCGAATTGCTGGTGTGTCCGAACGGTCCGAAGTACCTCCAGCCCGCTGAGCTTTGGCAATTTCCAGTCCAGCAATATAACGGCCGGCAAGGGATCTCCCCCCTTCCACCGGGAAATGTAATCCACGGCTTCCTGCCCGTCACGCGCAACTTCCAGCGGATTGGCCAGATTATGCCGCGAGAATGCCCGTCGAGTTAGATCCACGTCCATCGGATTATCCTCGACGAGCAAGATAGGCAGCGCATTCATAGGGAAGGAAGCTGGCTGTTGAACGAGGATTCGGGCGGGTTTTCCGGATCGACCCTCGCAGCACTGTTGAACAGCGGGAGCCGAAGATAAAACGTAGCCCCGGCGCCAGGTTGGCTTTCTGCCCAGATCTTTCCTCCCATTCGCTCCATTGCTTTTTGAACCATGGCAAGTCCGATGCCGGTTCCGGGATAATCTTCCGCACGGTGAAGACGATGGAATATTTCAAAAATCTTGTGGTAAAACTTCATATCGAATCCGATCCCATTGTCTTTCACGGCGAGCACGCAAAAGTCCGCCGCCGACTGCGCACGGATTGCTATTTCCGGTTGAGAGACGTACCGGGAGAATTTCACCGCGTTATCCATGAGATTGCGCAGCACGATCGCAAGGCCATCAGGATCGGCACGCACCTTGAGATCATCAATCTCGACAGTAATCCGCACCTTCTCCAGATCGCCTTTATACTGCTCCAGCATATTGGCTACAAAGCTGGAAAGAGAAATAGCCATGGTCGATAATTTCCGGCGTTCCAGCTTCGAATAAGCCAGCAGATCCTCGATCAGCGCCGACATATTTTTCGTTGCCGCGCGCACATTCATCAGGAAACCCCTGCCCTCTTCGCTGAGACTATCGTGATGGTCTTCCAGCAAGAGGCGGCTGTAGCCGTCTATCCCCCGCAAGGGCGCCCTGAGATCATGTGAAACGGAATAACAGAAATTCTCAAGCTCCTTGCTTTTCGCCTGAAGCTGGGAAGTGCGTTCACTCACCTTGTGCTCGAGATTCGTCTTCGCATCCCATAACGCTGCCTCGGCATTTTTCCGCTGGGTAATATCCTTTATGATGAGAAACGCCAGCCCCTTGCCTTCGTCATAATGGGAAATTGCTCCGGAATAACCAAAAACGCCTTCCCAATTTCTATCCAGCCGCCTGACCCGCAATTCCAGATCATGCAAGGATTCACCACGGAGCACCCGCCTCAACGGCCATTCCTCGACCGGCACCACCGCTCCCTCGACTGTTGAAAGCTCGTACATGTCCTTGAACTTCTCAAGTTCGACCAGAACATCGCTTTCCTCACTGATATCGTGCATTTTGAGTGCGGCTGGGTTCCACTGGAGAAGCCGGCCCGAAAGATCGGCTATCACGACACCCTCACTCATGTTCTCCATCACCACGTGGAGCTGTCTTTCTGTTTCCCGGCGCGCTTTCTCCAGCAACCGCCGTTCATGCACATCGGTATTGGTGCCGAACCATTGCACAACCTCGTCCGATGAATTTCTCAGTGGTTCCGCCCGCGTAAGGAATACGCGGAATCCGCCATCTTTTCCCCGCAGCGGAAATTCCATATCGAAAGGCTTGCCAGCCGCGATTGCCGCGGTCCAGCGCTCGATCACCATTGGCAGGATTTCAGGATCATGGAAGCTCTCCCACCCCCGGCTTTTCATCTCCTGCAGGGTGGTGCCGGTATAGTCGTACCAGCGCTGGTTATACCAGTACCTTGTGCCATCGGGGTATGCCATCCAGGCCATTTGCGGAATGGTATCTATCATGGTCCGGAAGCGTTTCTCGCTTTCCTGCAAGGCGAGTTGAGCGGCACGCCTGGAGGTGATGTCGAGAACGATGGCCAGGAATTCCCGTTTGTCTGACTGAACGTTGAGCTGCAGCCGGACTTCCACCGGATAGTATGTGGCATCCGCACGCAAGTGCGTCGTTTCAAAGGTCAATATCCCTTTCTCGCCGGTCAAAAGCGGATGGACCATGGCGCGAAATGACGCTTCGTCGAATTCCGGTTCGATGTCGAGCGGCGTCATACGCCTCAGGGTTTCCACGTCGTACCCCAGGTTATATCGCCCACTCTCGTTTACATACTCAAAAAGCAGTGTCTCGGCGTCAAATAAGTAAATTTCGTTCACGCTCTGCTCTAGAATGCGTGCAATTCTTATATAGGAGGGGTCGGGCGCTGCGGTATTCGCAGAACCTTGGCTCGTATTGAACACATTTGTTCCTTTTCCGGCGTTGTCGAAGGGAGAGGTCATCGCGGCGTACGAGTTATTACTGTTTGAACAAAGGCTGCGGTAATCCGCTGCCACCATTCTGCAGGTTAAAATTCAGGATCGAATATAAACAGGCGTATATTGGATTGTTTTACCCATCGCGGACAATGAGAAGGAACCGTATGCTCGCCCGCCCACAACCAGAAAAAAGCAGAAAAAGGGTTCTCACGCACGCGCGAACTTCCGCCGGAACGAGCCCGTTCGGCAAATGCTCATCGGTGGCGAAGAATTTCATAGTCCGCCATCGAATACGGTTGTTTCGGCCAACTCAAAGGGAGTATGAAACCGTAAAATCCGCCTCATGGATAGCTGTAAGATTTTACAGCTTGGCTCATGCGGTTTCAGGGAGCGCCGCCAAACGTGGACATGGCCGGCAAAAAGAACGGATGGTGCGGCAAAGTTTCCCCCAGGCCACCTACAGATGCGTTTTTGACAAATTTTGACAAACAAGGGGACGCTCACCCTTTTCGGAGATAAACATGCAAGAACTACAAGCAACGTGGACCGCACTCAAACTCGGAGGGCTGATTATCGTGCCTCTGTCGGTGCTGGCGGTCATCGCCCTGGGCATCATGCTGGAAAAGGCATTTGTTTACTGGCGGTATGCGCGGCTCTCGCACGATCTGCTGAATCTGGTTGAAACCTATGGTTTCGAGTGGGCGGACCTGGAAAAAATACTGTCTGGACTGGAGGAGCGCCATTATTACAAACGGTTTTTCGAGGTAGTGATCAGCAACAGGCACCATCCGTCATGGTGGACCGAATCCCGCGCAGCAGACGAAGCCCAGCTGATCGAAACCTCCCTTGCCCGCCGGCTGTGGGTACTCGAAACGATCGTCACCGCTGCACCGCTACTTGGGCTTGTGGGAACAGTGGTAGGAATGATGCGCGCCTTCCAGGTCATCGGGGGTGAGGGAATCGTCAATCCTACTGCGGTGACCGGTGGAGTCGCTGAAGCGCTTATAGCGACCGTGGTCGGCCTGGTGATTGCTTTGATCGCCCTGTTCGGATTCAATTATTTCTCTCGCTTGCAATCACGGACAATGGATGAAATGGAACGCCTGGGAACGCGCCTGATCGATCATATTCGCCTGGACCAGGAGAATGGCAACAATGAAACTGCGTAAATCCAGGACTTTTCGCAAGGGGCGCATCGAGATCATCCCGATGATCGACGTGATGTTCTTCCTGCTTGCCACGTTCATGCTGTCTTCGTTGTCAATGCAGAATCTCGATTCCCTGCAAGTGAATCTGCCGCAGGGATCGGCGGAAAAACTCAATACCAAGGCTCCTGTAACCCTCACGATAACAAATGACAGCCAGATTTTCATAGATCGCACGCCAGTTACCCTGGATACGCTGGAGGAAACCCTTAAGCCGCTGCTGCGGGACTCGGAACAGAAACTGGTCGTTTCCGCGGATAACGACGCGCCGCAAGGCGTCGTGGTGCAGGCGATGCTGCGCGCACGTGCGGCGGGAGCGCAGCATTTCCTGATAGCGGTCAAGCATCAATAATCCCAGTATGCCGCATACCAGAGCCAGAGAGGTTCGAATCTGGTGGCCGATGCCATTGGCGGCCCTCCTGTGGCTGCTTATTATCTGGGCATTCGGGTTCCTGCTCACCTCTCCGAAGGTGGAACCTATAACCCCGCCGCCAATTGCAGCCAGCTTCATAGAACTCCCTGAGGAAAAAACGGAACGGAAGCTGCCTGCCCCGAGCATTCCCAAGGCACCGCCGCCTTCCAGAAGGTCAGAACCCCGTCTGGGCGCCGGGCCGGCTAAACCGGCAAAGCCGGCAAAACCGTCCCCTGAGAAAGGGGCTTCCAAACGGGAAGCTCCGGCGGAAGTGCCGCCGCTGCCCAAGCCCGAACAGCCAAAAGACCTGTCTGAGTATATGAAAGAAGCAAAGGAGCGCCGCACGGCTGGCGGAATTTTTGAGGACGAGCCGGCAGAACCGAGGAACGTGGAACGTCCGCCATCCGAGGAAGAGCTGCGGATGGCGAATGTGAAACGCAATCTCAAGGAACCGGGCACCACGGGGATTTTTCAAATTACCCGGATGGGAGCACGCAATGCCCAGTTCCTGTTCCGTGCCTGGAAAACGGATATCAGCAATCCTCGGCGCGAAGTGATCGAAGTCTCCGCCGGCCCCGATGGCGACATCCAGCGGGCGGTGGTAAAAAAGATGATTGAGCTGATTCGCCAGTACCAGAAAACGGATTTCAATTGGGAGTCCTACCGGCTCGGCACCGTGGTTGTCCTTTCCGCTCGCCCCGAAGATAGCCAGGGGCTGGAGGATTTCCTGATACGCGAATTCTTCGATCCCAAATTTGGCCTGCGGTAGCGTTCAAAACAGCCGAAAGGGCGGGCATGGCCCCTCGTTCAAGACAAGCTGGTCACCTCATTTGAGGTATTTATCCAGAAACTCGAGTATTCGGCGATTTGCTTCGATCTGGTTTTTCTTCTTGGTGAAACTGTGCCCTTCGTCCGGAAACACGATATATTCGACCGGCACGTCATGCCGTCTGACTGCTTCCACGATACTGTCGCTCTCCGCCTTGATGACGCGAGGATCGTTGACCCCCTGGATGACCATGAGCGGCTTGCGGATCTCCCGGGCATGAAATAACGGGGAGGTCGCGACGAGAAAATCGATGTCCTTCACAGGGTCTCCAATCTCATCGTAAATCGCCTTGCGAACCGATTCCCAGTAAGGAGGAATGCTTTCCAGTGTCCGCAGCCAGTTGCTGACACCGAAGATATCCACGCCGACCTTGAACACCTCAGGGCGAAAAGCCAGCGCTGCCAGAGTCATGTATCCTCCATAGCTCGCGCCCATGATGCCGATGCGCTCGTGGTCGATGTATCCCAGGCTGGCGAGATAAATCCTGGCTTCCACGCAGTCCCATAGCGGTTCTCGCCCATGCCTGCGGTTGGCGGCGGTGAAGAACGTCTTGCCATAACCGGAGCTGCCGCGGTTATTGATTCCCAGCACAGCATAACCATGATTCACCAGGTACTGGATTTGGGCGTTATAGCCGCGCATGGTCTGGCCGCCCGGCCCGCCATGGACATACACGATTGCGGGCGCTTTGTTCGAGGCCGACGCTCCATGCGGCTTGAAATAGATGGACGGAATGACCGTGCCGTCGAAGGATCTGAAACGCACCACCTGCGCCTCCACCAGATCCGAAGGATCGATATCGGAACTCAGGCTCCGGGTGAGCTGGCGTACCTGTCCAGGCTCGCCGGATTTAAAATCCAGGACATAGAGGTTATCCGGGGAACGGTCGCCGTTCAGGTAGAATGCCATCCGGGTGCTATTCCACGAGAAAACCACGCCTCTTATCTCACCTTCGGGCAAGGCGGGAAGCTTTACCGGGTTTTCCGACCACTCTCCCTTTTCCCCTTCCTTGCTCTGTAAGACTTCGACAACGCGGATCACGATACTGCCATCCTGATTGATGCCCGTAACCCGGAACCTCCCATCCCGCGAAAAATACGCGGTGATCACATCCCAGTCCGCGCTTTCGTGGTCCCTGACCTCGCCCGTCAGCAAATCATATGCGCCCAGGCGCTTGAATTCACTTCCTTCATTAGTGAGAAACAGCAGCTTCCGGGAAGCGGGATCGAAAGTTTCAGCGCGAAAGCTCACCGAACCGGTATGCGGAGTCAGATGCTTTATCTGTTGCGCAGTGGTATCGAAAAGATAAATGTCGCTGTCCGAGGTGGTATTGTTGCGATTCAGAGCGATCCAGCGCTCATCGCGGCTGATGACGCCCAGATCGAATCCTTCCTCATTCTTGTAAAGCACGATGCGGTCGTATGTCTGCGCATCGTAGCGGTACAGGTCAAAAAACCTCGAGTCGCGCTCGTTGCTGGAAACAAAAAAAGCACTCCCGTCCGGACGCCAGCCCATGAACTGCGCCTTGAGTTTCTCGCCGGGAGTGAGATCTCTTTCAGTACCGTCGCGGTCAAGCAGGAAAAGATGATAATTCTCATCACCGCCGCAGTCCCTCATGAAAAGCACTCGGTCGTCGTGGGGAAAAAAGCTGACCGAAAATGTGCTCTCCACCGTGGATTGCGTCAGCGGCTCCGGCGTGCCGCCTTCCACAGGGAGCGTATACGCATTGAAAATGCCAGTGGCGTTGCTGGTAAAGAGAATACGCTTCTCGTCCGCGCTGAAGGACGCTCCCATTATGGAAGTCGTCGCCATGAATTGCTCTATGGTATAGCGCTTGGGCACGTGCGAAAATTTTTTGTGAAGCCGGGGCAGTAAAGATGCTCTTCGCACCGGGAAAATAATGGCCCGTTAGCGAGCTCGAGACAAATCAAGACAGATTAAAATACCAGTGGTTCTTCAAATTCCCTCAGTGCAATGCCGCAGGCTGACGAAGCCAAACCTTTTTCTCACCTGTCAGTGCACTGTTATTAGAAAGCCGGCCCTGCATTTTTGTCAACCGCCTGCTTGCGAGGACCCCAGGAAGCGCCAAACAAATCCGCGCTGGCTCGGCCTCTTCACCCCGCCGCTGGCCGATCCCCGCTTCGCGGGGGACGATAAGCCCGGGATTCGTCAAAATTCCAGCACCACTACTCGTGGGCAATGATCGCTCGTCCTGATGGATTGCCGGTGGTTTTTTACCAGAGGCACCTTGCGGGAACTCAGGGGTAGACGTTGCATTTGCCTGATCGGCTCACTGACGACGATATGATCCAGCCCGTCGTAGCCGCGGCACCCCTTCCCAGTGGGCATCAGCGGCACCTGATACAACTCGGGGGAGCCATCAGCTATCTCCTGCCAAAAATAACTGCTTTTGACCCTTCCCCATACATCCCTGGTATTGGGACTTGCCGGGTCGGACCCATCCGTTCGGACTTTGGTGGCCGCAATTCCAGCCTTCTCTTCCTCGTCTATCTTGCGGTTGAAATCCCCCAGCAGCACGAAGCGCGGGCTGCGCCCGGCGACATCCTCGACCCAATCTTCAATAACGGGAACTTGCCGATTCAGGATCTCGCATGCCGGGTCAGGATCGGTCAGGCTGCGGCCCGCAAATCCATGGCCGGTGACGAGATTGGCGCAACCCGACTTGAGATGGACATTCAGGAAGATCACTGGCTCGCCATTGATCATCAGTTCAAGAGCCAGCCCCGGCCTGACGCTGTGCGATAACACACCCTCCCCCGGGTTTTCCGCAATGGCGAGATCATGATTGGGAATGCAACGGCCCGCTACGGAAGAAACCGATTTTTCCCACGCGAAAGCGACCGTTTGAAAAGCATCGTGCGGGGCAACACAGATGTCAAATTCCCCGGCAAAGCGGCCAAGCACCTGCTCCACGACTTTCCGGGATTTCACCTCCTGGAAGGCGATGATCTTGGTATCTTCGTTTCCGATCAGATTCTCCACCGTGGCGCGCAATCCCGCCAGCTTCGCATTGTAGCTTTCCACCATCGCATTCCCGGATGGGGGATTTTTTGCGCTTCTCCTGCCATAGGCGCTGCACGGCGCTATCATCTGCATTTCCCTGAAACCGCCAGCCGCCTCCATGGTTGCCTCGCGGCACTGCCTGGCACGGCCTGCCTCCTCCGCTTGCAAATGCCGCGGACCGCGCACCGCTTTCGCCCGGCTTGCGCACCAGTTCACTGCTGGCGCGCTGCAGACCTCGACGTGCCGCTTGAAGTCATCGACGGTTCCGGCCCACGCCATGTTGAAAATAGCGATTCCGATCGGAACCGTTTCCCGCACCTGCGCATCCGCGGGGAGAACAAGCACCAGGCCAGCGAATAAAAAAGACGAAAAAGAAACGAAGCGCAAAGAAGATATGGGCGACGGGAACATCATACTGGATGAATAAAGATCATCCTAAATCCGGCAGTTGGACAGGAGTAGAGTGTGCGGTTTTTGGAATGCAGGACGAGGCGCGACGATGCGCAATGGCCATACCATTCCAGGGAGCGGCAACGCAGCCGGAAGTCTTTGTGGATCATGGCCATAAACTGGAAACGAGCGGTCGACTGCCAGATTTATGCCGGATTTAGGGTCATCATAACCTGGGCTCATCCGGGGTCTTGCATCTGAATTGCCAGGAAAGTTCCCTGTCTCCGCTGCCCGTACCGGGCGGAGCCAGGTTTACCAATGCTTGTTCCTGGATGAGGACGTATCCCGTCTTGCAAATTTTGTTGGCGCGCTTCGCCAGGGTCCGAACCGCCCAATCACGGCTTGTCTGGCAGGGCTTGAAACTGGTTTTGATGGAATACTGGCGCGTGCCATCGCTCAATTTTATTGGAGGTTCCTCGTACACCGGCTTGCCCGCACAGCCAGCCAATATCGATACTGAAACCAATGCGATTGCGATCATCCTCATTATGCTGCCGCGATGTATGCAATCCAGCGGATTGCCGATTGCATAACGTGTTTTCAAGCCTGTCTCAACTGCCCCAGCCACCACTTTAGCCACGAAAGGTTACCTCACCTTGATTATTGAACAACCCAATAGTGCACTGCATATCTGCCCCCATTCCGGCATTTTCTTATCCCGGATCAGGTTTTTCTCCTTTCTCAACCACCTGACGCAAAACATCAGCTGAAAAACCAAATTTCCATCCCCCGGCCAAACTCTTTCCCGCCGAGCGTGGAAACTCGAGAATTTCGTATTCTAAACCTAAACCTGCCCCAGCCCTTCGATAAGGCATTCCTCGGGAGACGTCCGATCTTTAACGGCATTTAGTAATTCCCGTCAGCACCTTGCGGTCATTACACATTTGTAATACCTGCGACAGCATCGCGTCAGGATTGCCTGTTTATAGTCTTCCGGAAGAGCACGCCGGTTTTCCGCCCTTCCGCTTTACAACAAAAAATGACGTTCTCATCCAAGGCCGACATTGCCTATTGTTCCATTTGCCCGTACATGCTGGATGCGTGGCTATGTCTAAAGCGCTGAAATCAGCTGTACGCCGCCTTCATCTCGAGATCAGGATTTGCTACCTCGTGCTCAAGGATAGCCGTTCATCACAGCCGGTTAGGCTGCTGCTCTGGCTTTCCCTGGCTCATGCACTCTCTCCCATGGATCTGGTGGCCCCCGATTTCTTTGCTCTCCTGGGCGAGGTCGATGACCCGATCATCATCCCCGCGCTGTTTATTGCCGTATTAAATCTCATTCCGCAGGAGGTGATCGAGGATTGCCGTGTGGAAATCATAAAGGCCGATCAAATTGCCTGGTCCTAGATTTTGACCGGGAATTCCTGCAAATGAGAAATGAAATAATCAGAAAGGGAAGACATATGCCAGCCTCGCCAACGCGATGATGGGTTTCAGCAGCAAGCTTACCTATGACCACGACACGCAACACCGCCTTGAACAACCTGCCCAATCTGCCCAATCTGCTTGAAGGGGGTCAGACAGATTTATCCGTCGAGTTACCCATCGGGATCACGGACCCTATTGAAATCCGGGGAGCAACCGCGAGTATTGTCCGGTCCATTCCCAATTCGCTGGACGGTTCCTGGGAGGAGAGCTATGCCGGCAAATGTTTCAAGCATTCCTATTACCAGTTGATTCAGAGAACGCTCGGCGAGCAGTTCGATCATTACTTTCTGATTCTGGAGAAAAGCAATGGGAAGCCGTTTGTGCAGCCGCTTTTCCTGGTAAGAGAGAGCATTCTGAAAGGGCTTTCGGCTTCGCTGAAACAGGGATTGGGAAGATGGCTGCAGGGCCAGTTTCCATCCATGTGCGAGATCCGGATGCTAATGGTGGGGTGCTCCACGGGAGAAGGGACCCTGGCAGGCAAGGAATGCGATCATTCCGAAGTTTCCATGTTTTTGCACGAAGCGCTTCCCGAGGTAGCGCGCAGGTTGAACGCATCCTTGATCGTGCTGAAGGATTTTCCTTCCAGCTACCGTGCGACATTGAAGCATTTTTCCGCGAACGGCTATACCCGGATTCCAAGTTTCCCCGCATGCGGGATCGATCTTTCCTACCGGAATTTTGAAGATTACATGGCGCGGACGCTCAGCTACAAGACTCGCAAAAATCTCCGCCGAAAATTCCGGGATGCCGATCGGGCGGGAAAATTCTCAATGGAAGTCCTCAAGGATTTTACGCCCGTTCTGGATGAAGTTTACCCGCTGTACCGTCAGGTGATCGACCGCTCAAAGTTTCAATTCGAGATACTGACAGCGGAATATTTTGCCGGACTTGCAGTGGCACTGGGGGGAAATGGCCGTTTCTTTGTCTGGCGGGATTCCTGCGGGAAAATTGTTGCCTTTACCGTTTGCGTACTTGAGGGAAAAACACTTCGTGACTGTTATATTGGTCTGGATTATGAAATAGCCTTGAGCGCACATCTCTATTTCATTTCGCTTCGGGATATTTTTTCCTGGGCTATGGAGAATCAAATCGAGCGCTACTATAGCAGTCCCCTGAACTACACCCCCAAATTGCATCTTAAACTCGAACTCGCTCCCCTTGATCTGTATATCCGGCATATCTCCCCGGTGTTCAATTTCTTTTTCCGGCATCTGATTCCCATCCTCGAACCGACGCGGTATGATCCGGTTTTGCCGAAGTTCCCCAATTTTCCGGATCTGCGATGAACCCGATTCAGCCTCCCGTGCGTATGAAAAGTGCCCTGCCCTACTGGGGGGTCATCTGCTGTGCCTTGTTTGTCACCGCATCGGAAGTTCTTTTGAAAATGGGAGTGGACGACACGCAAGATTTGCACAGCGCGCCAAGCTGGGCGGAGTTTCATGGACTTGTCTCAGGGTGGATCTGGGCGGGAATTCTCTGCTACATCATCAGTTTTATCTTCTGGTTGAAAGTACTCAAGGTCCTTCCCCTCAACATTGCTTTTAATCTGGTTAATATCGAGCATATCTTTGTCCCGCTGGCCAGCTATCTTTTCCTGGGGGAAATGATCAGCCCGATGCGCGCCGCCGGGATAGCCATTGTCCTTCTGGGGGTTCTGGTAATCGCGGAATCCTATTGCCGGGTCGAAGAGCGCGCATGACCGGCTGGTTTTTGGGTCTTATTATCCTCTCCCAGTTTTTCATGGTGGGGGGACAGATTTTTCTCAAGCACGCAATGAATGGTGGCGCGGAGGGCGAATCGGTAATCACCCGGTGGAAGGGGGCTGCACCGTTCGTCTGTGGCATTGGCCTGCTGACGCTCTGGTTCTTCCTGTGGCTGGGGTTGCTGTCGCAGGTCGAGCTGAGTTATCTCTACCCATTCGACGCCCTGGGTCCGCTTTTCATGGCGTTTGGGGCGAGCGTGGCGCTCAAGGAAAAGATGACGCCCCGTCTGTGGTGCGGGGTCCTACTGATTGTTGGCGGACTCCTGATCGTGGGTGCCAGCCAGTAGCGGCCACAGCTTCAGAATCGCCCGGTGGTTATTCTGGACGGCTTCGGAAATGGAATCGGGAGGCAATTGAGGGTGGTCCCACGTGGAAGCGATGCGTTGCGTCAAGCGGGCATAGGCCGGAACCGAGTAGGCGCCGCAAATGTCGCCTCCGACCAGTGTGGCGTTCTGGCGGATTTGCGAGAGCGCCCAGGCAAGATCGTCCACAGTAAACAGGCCATGCTCCCAGTTACTGCGGAACTCCTGAGCATTGAGGCAATCCAGATCGATGGTGACATACACGGCACGCCCTTGCCAGAGGGAAAGCTGCTGCGAAAAAATATTACGCCAGGTATCGCGGGAAATGGCCTCTTCCCGGCAGATGGAAAGCTTTGGATAGCGCTCCCGCCACGAGAAAATCCGGAGCCGTCCGGACTGGAGCGCGTCACGGGGGGCAAAAAGATTATGGGGCCAGGCGAGCTCGAAATTCCCGCATCCCCAGACCTGAGCCGACTCAAGCCGGCCGGATTCAAGGGCACGATTGATCCAGCCGCCGCAAGCCCAGCGGGGAGGACGGATATCCCAGTCGGGATGATTGTCGAATGAAAGCAGTGAATAAGGCTCCTGAATCCGCCGCTGCCAGATGGCGCTCAGGTGATGGAAATCCCCCGAGCCAAAGAGAACAAAAGGGCGTAGATGCGGTGCAATTTTCGCGTGGAAACGCTCGATCTCATCATTAAGCGCGGAAAAACGGAGCCGGGGTCCCCACATCCGCATATCCATCGAAGGAATCCGAAGCGCGGAAGCGGTGTGTGCAAGTTCACCATCGAGGTCAAGGTGAATCTGATCGGTGGGCGCATCTGCCATACGGGAGACGACTGAAAGAGGGACAGAAGGAAGCAAAGAGCTCAGGGGGTCATTATTGCCGGGCTCGACCAGACGATGTGCGGGATGAATCATCACCGGCGCTACCGGTGGTTCCCGCCTTATACCCATCGCCTTCCTGAGGCAGGCTCATGAATCCGCCAATACGGCGATCTTTCACGGGATCGCCCTGCAAACTCCATGACTTATCGGCACTCCGGTCTTCGGGGGGGTTATTTTGCGAGACGCCCTCCGGCACCGAAATGCTTTCCAGAGAGTCGCCCAAAGAATCTGCATAGCTTTCAGGTGGAAGGTTGCCATCGTAGATCAGGTGCTTGCGTTGCTGCAACGAGGCTTCGCGCACGAACAGGTAGGGATCCAGAGCTGCCTGGTCGCGGATGATCATGGCATCCGAGAACCGCGCGCGCTTGTCAATGATACCCAATACTCCTATGGGTGCAAAAATTGCGGCGCTGCCGACATAAAACAGCACATTGGTGACCATGCCGATCGGGATACTGGATATGTCGCGGCTGCTGCTGGGGCCGTGGAAAGGCAGATACAGGTAAGCCCCGGTATTCACCCCCCATACTCCCAATGTCTGCCCAAAATCCTCGTCGTGCTGCGCCAGTCCCATGGGGGTTGCCATATCAAAGAGCCCAAACAGGCCGATCGTCGAATTGACGGCAAAGCGCAAGGTGTCCTCGAACCCCTGGCGCACCTTTCCTTGCAGAAATACGTTCAGGACCACGTTTGGATAGCCCATGTTATCGTAGAAATTGCCGATCGAGCGACGCAGAGGGCTGGGCACATACTCTATATAAACGTTGGCAACCGGCTTAAGAATATGACGGTCAAGCGTATCGGTAAAATTGTAAAATTTGCGATTGATATTCTCGTAGGGGTCGATCGGATCGACATTCGGGGTCGTCTGGCTCCCTCTGTCACCGGGCGACATCGTGGCGCAACCTGACAGCAGCATGGCATAGAGCAGCAATAAGGCTGTAACCCGGTGATGAGTCTTCATGATCGACGCTCCCTCGTTTCGAGGGCATAGCTGATTAACGCAACGCCTGCAATGGCAAGGGGACCGATCGGGCAGCTATCGGCAATGCAGGTATTATTTTTTATGGCCAGGAAACGAAATGCAGTCTTTTGCATGCCTCGCTACCCTGCATGGCGGGACCCTGTCAGGTCTCCCGACGGCGCTGCGTTATCGGCGCAGGCCAGCGTCCTTCCTACCGGGCGAGGATTGGACGCATTACGCCTTGAATCGGGATCAGACAACCGGGCCGAAGCCATATCCATCAAAAGATATGTCATCCGCATTTCGAGTGAACGGCAATCTGGACCAAGGGAGCAGTCGCAACGATAAAAAATGAAGGTTCGAAGTTTATCGCCAGCGGATAATAATGCAGTATATTTTTTTGATAGGTAACGCATCCCTGGCAGAAACTATAGACAGGCGACTCTGACGCGACGATGGCGCAGTCATTACAAATCTGTAATGGTCCGTGGCACTTGCCTGCGCCACGGCAGTATGGTGGGAGTCAACCTGGAGAATGGACATTCCGCGCGATGCGCCTTGTCCTGCACTCCAAAAGCCTTATACTCCATCCTGTCCAACTGCCGGATTCAGGATTATTTTCCGCAGATGTATCCATTTCGCTGCATGAAACGTTATGGGTTTCATGCAGCCCCGCCACCGCCCATAAGGAGCAAGATTGATGACAGCAGCAAAGTATCTTTCCATATTTTCTCCGGCCTCAGAGCAGCAAAGGCAGGAGAACTTCGAGAGCTATTGGCTGTTTACCCAGCAGCACGGCGGTGAGCTATTTGAAGACGACAAAGACCTGGCGAAGAAACGTGCCCGGCTCAAGCACTTTCAGGATAATCCGGTCAAACTGCGGCAGCCCCTTGCCGCCCCCGAGGCCTTTTATCGCAATTATATCGAGCTGAAAGACGACCCGAAATCGCTGGACAACATGACACTCATGCTGACTGGCATGTACAAATTCGCCCGGCATGAATGGGTAGGAATAAAAGGCGCCTGGGATTCGGTGCCCGACATGGCAAATTCGTTCACTGTGGAAGACAAGATCAGCCGGGTACATCTGGCCGAAGAATTCTGCCACGTGCGCCTGTTCGACGAAATGCTGCGCACCTGCGGCCTGGACAAGGTGCAATGGGTGCCTTTGGGGCCGGTCAGGGAAAAGATATACGAACAGTTTCCCAAGCTTCCCGGATTCCTGACGGATTCGCCTGCTTTTGTCACTGAATTGATGGGAGTGACGTACTATTGCCATCTCCACCGGCTGCTTGATGAAATACTGGCCACCGAACCGGAAGTGCGTGAGCGCCTGAAAGAACTGCTGGATGAAATCACCATTGACGAGATCGCGCATGTGGGGCAGAGAAGGAATTTCATCGGCCCAATCGGCATGCAGATTTCAAAAGCACTGGTCAAGCCTTTTTATACGCTGTTCTTCAACGACATTCCCGAAATCAAGCATCTGTTCGATGTCGGCCAGATGATCGAGGACGGCACCGCCTTCGACTTTAATAAGCTGCCCGATTATATGGTGGAACGCAGCTGGATTCCTTCATACTGCAAGGCGGAAAATGCCCCCGGTATTCCATGACGTATCCAGTATCCGCAGCCGCCGGCCGGTATGCGGCCTGGCGGATTGCCGATTGCATAACATGTTTTCAAGCCTGCCCCATCTGCCTCAGTTACCACCTTAGCCACGAAAAGTTACCTTGCTTCGGGTATTGAACAACCCATAGAACGCAAACATCAGCTGAAAAATCCCAGTTCACATCCCCAGCCAGGCTCTTTCCCCGCCGGAGATGAAAACCGGAGAATTTTGTATTCTAAGGAAGCACTGAATAAATCTTCGCTGGCGCGGCGGTGGCTTTGCGGGATGGGATGCGCGAAAGGCGACGACGCGAATGGTGCGACCGCGCAGGGCGGAGCAGTGTCTTCCGAAGGAAGATGCGACCCCGTAGCGGGATGCCTGCGCCCCAACAAAACTGTGGTGCGGTCGAAGCATCCCCTCCGCTGCCCGATCCCCGCTCTGCGGGGCCCCTCGGGCCACGCTCCGGGGCGCTCCTTCGCCAGGAGCCTGACAAGGCAGGCCGCTCGCAAAGCCCCGCCCCATAAGGGTTGCAGTAAAATCGGGCGAGACCGCGCAGGGCGGAGCAGTTTCTTCCAGAGGAAGATGCGACCCCGTAGCGGGCTGCTGGCGCCCCATGTATACTTTAGCGCGCTCTGGCATCCCCGCCGCTGCCCGATCCCCGCTTCGCGGGGCCCCTCGGGCCACGCTCTGGGGAGCCACCGCGTTGCGCTCCTTGGCATCGTAGTCCCGGCTACGACCTGCGTCGCGCGCCTTATGATCATCCCGATTTTACCAGCAACGCGCTCAGCGAGGATTTGTTCAGCGCTTCCCTAAGCCTGTCCCACGTTTCGATAAGGCGTTTCTCGGAAATCCGAACATTACGATCGTTATCGAAGATGTACTTCAGTCCAATGGAAATGGGCATACCGACTTGAGTAAGCTCTCTCACAGCAATAAAGGGGGACACAGGTAGCAATAGCTTCGTCACTAAGGCTAGCCCAGGGAAAAACTTGCAATGCTATCCCTATCCCCGTTGGATTAAACCGGACTTTAACCGGGAAAATGATAGTAGTAAGGAAATTGGAGAGCTAGACGCGTTATGGGAAATTTTATCAAAACATGGGTCCAGTTTTTGATCCAGGATTATTCCTTCTACCGGATCTACGGCCGGAGTTGCACGAATAGTGGCGCATTAATGACCGCAGGATTGCGGTTTGAGCAAGTCGAAAAGAAACAGATTGTGAATTCTGCCGACCCAGCGATCGTGGAACATGCCTGGTACCATGACCGCGATACCCATGCGTACGCCTGCCTGGAAGATGCCCGCATTGTCGGCCTTTGTTTCTTCTGGCATGGAATAGGCTACAGCAAGCGCAATTTTTGGCCGCTCAGAGAACACGAAGCCAAACTGGTACAACTATTCGTCCTTCCGGAAATGCGAGGGCAGGGAATTGCGAGACGCCTCATAGAAACCGCTACGCAAGACATGAGCCGGCGGGGCTTCAGTTATGTATACGCCCGCATCTGGCGATCGAACAAACCGTCGCTGCGCGCATTCGAGCGAGCGGGTTGGCAGCGCGTTGCAACCGTTATTGAAATATTTCCCCATGGAAGAAGCAAATCTTTCAGGCTGGAGCTGCGGAATAAAGTTTTGTGATAAAGGAAAAAATGAATTCCGCCTTTTACGAATAGAGTTAACCTGACATGAGATATTAAGGAAGCGCTGAATAAATCCTCGCTGAGCGCGTTGCTGGTAAAATCGGGATGATCATAAGGCGCGCGACGCAGGTCGTAGCCGGGACTACGATGCCAAGGAGCGCAACGCCATGAGCGCCCGATTTTACCGCAACCCTTATGGGGCGGGGCTTTGCGAGCGGTCTGCCTTGTCAGGCTCCTAGCGAAGAGCATCAACCATTCGCGTTTTCGCCTTTCGCGCATCCCATCCCGCAAAGCCGCCGCCGCGTCAGCGAAGATTTATTCAGCGCTTCCTTAACCTTATGATGCAAAGGTATCTTCTGTGAAGTTTTTCGCTCGATGCATTCCTGCTACCGCAACAGCAAAAACGCCATCTTATAGCTGGCATAAATGTCGGCCAGCAAATTCTTAGGATTTTATGGTAGATCGTCTACGGAAAATTAGGCCAGAGATAAGCGCCGGCTATTTGCGGAGGCGGCGTGAAGTGTGCGGATCCTGGCTACGCCCAATGGCGTCTTCATATTCACCACATTCACCATTGGTCTGTTTACAAAACGCGCGATTCGAAACATATGGAGGTTGTTTTTAATGCTGGAATAGCCTATTCAGGGCCATCGCATATGATTTTTCTTGTAACCTCTTCCCTGCCAGCATCATTCCCTGTCCAATTTTTCGCATTGCGGGTTTCCTCGTTCAATACGGTGTAGCCATTGGGACACAATTCCTTGGAACGTCCATTCAATCCCTTTACCGCGTATGCTTTTCCCCATATGCGCGAAATATCGCTTGTCAAAAGATACGTTTTAGCGCCGCTTTCCGATGTCACCAAAGTCTCTCTGATAGAACCATTCCCGGTAGCGCAGCCACTTAAAATGAATAAAACTATTGCAGAAAGCGCGATTTTTTTCATTTTAAAAAAATCCTTGGAGTGTATAAAAATTCCATTATCGATCAATATTCATCCAGATGGCTACGATAATCAGAATCGCCGGCCCCGAAGGGCGTACGTGCGTTTCTCTTTCCGCTCAGCTCATTGCTCGATTGCCGCGCGTGATCCAGCGGGCCGGGCGTTTACGCGCAAAGTGCAACGACGCGGAATAGCCACTCCATTCCAGGGAGTTATAACGGTGTCATGTGCCGCAAAAATTGTACAATCCACCTTGTAGCGAACTCACCACGCAGGTGAACGTCGAGAATCGCGAGGGCCTTTGTGGACCATGGTTCTAAGCAAAAAAAGCGCGGTCAACTGGCATTTAGGATAATCATGTCTGCAGGTAAATTGATATTGCCGGTGTTTTTGTTTTTCATCAATGCCTGCGCATCGATCGTACCGGATATTCCTCACAAGACTGAGATTGAGCAGAGCATCCGGGTGAAAGATCTGCCACCCAAAGTTTTAATGGCTTTGCCTAAAGAGTATGGCCGGAAAGAATTCACCTATAAACGCAAGCTGAAAGATGGCAAAGTCAGCTATGACGTGGATTATGAGAGAGAGGGAAAGAAATTTTCCATTGCTTATGACGAGCAAGGGAGAGTATTGGAAGAAGAAAAGAAGGTGGAATTTTCAGACCTGCCTCCCGACTTGAAAATAAAGGTGGAAAAAGTTTTGTCCGCCTATTATCCCGGCTACAGGATTGTCCTGACCGAAGAGGTTTACACGAACAATGAAAAGTTGCTCGAAATTTTTTTCTCTCATCCCAAAACCAAGACGGGATTTGCCGAAGCCGTGTTCGAATATCAAACAGGTGTTTTCAGGGAATTCATCAATATACAGATGCAATCCATTCAAACGCTTTATTGAAGGTATCGAGAGGCATCTGCATCCCATTTCCTATGAATTTCGGCGAGCATCTGAAGTTGCCCCCATGCTCTGCCGGCATTTCAATTTATCAGAAATTGTAGGACCAATTAATCTGCAACAGATTGATGTAACGGACATCGTGTTGCTGATTTATGATCGATCGCTGGACTAAGGGTCCTACCTCCACCCTTCCATACTGCGCGGTTTGATAGCCGATGCCTGCATAGCTCCAGTTCTCGCTGTACAAGGCATTTCTGGCTCCCGTCAGGCTGAAATAAAATTCATTGTAAATATTGAAATAAAATTCTCCATTGTCCAGTTCACTACCTTGCAACGGTATGAGAAGCGCCACTTGATAACGCAGCCTTGTGCTGAAAGGTGTCTGGCCGGTTATTCTGTTATGGATGAACCTCTCTTCCAGGCGCACTCGATGGGTAAGGCGTCCGAATAGGGAATCCGTGCCGTAAACGATTTGCTGAAAAAGCCGGTTTTCATTCACGAAATCATCCGAAAAGGGATCGGTTCTTTGATAGATATATCCCAAAAAAACGAAATTAAGATCCGGACTGTATTTATAGATGGGGCTGGCCTGAAAGTAATACTGAATATCAGCCGGAAATTGTGCCGCTCTGGAAGCATTGTTAACCACGATGGGGTGAGTCGAAGTGAAGACATTCGCATCCCACCGGTCAGAAACCACTTTAGTCAGGGATACCTGGGGGCGGAATCCATAGAACTCCTGGGTTTCCCCAAATACAGCACAGTTAAAGACCAAAAGCACGGCGAGTACAAGTGTTCTCATAATGCTCGGCTTGAGTATCAAGGCGGATTGTGTTTCTTCCTCCGCAGTAATCCATGAGCTTACTCTTGTCCGAGCCAGACTAGTTTTATTTAAGCCGTGAGAGCCGTCTTGCCATTGCCGCAAACCGTAATGTCACTGGAACCGCAATGCTTGTCTGTTATCAGGGAAAGGTAATAGCATTGAGCTTGTCCCAGGATTGTGTTTTCATATACTACCCGTGTCAGGTGTCCCAATGCGAGAACTTCAACGCAACCACACCGGCAATGATCAGATCCACGCCAATGAAACGGACAGCCGACGCTGTGTCACCATAAATTCCCTGCAAAACATACTGGATGAGCTGGAAAGTGAAGACTAGATAGGGACATTCGTCCTCACACAGAAAGCCGGGGATGCCCGACTGGAAGATGTTCCATGAATTGTGCAAACACCCATTTGCCTGAATGCATGATGGGAAACCACGGGAGAGAGCTCCCCGAAGTTTTAATAACTATATTATATTCAATAATTTATCACTTCTGGCGGAGAGGGTGGGATTCGAACCCACGTGCCAGGTTACCCTGACCATCTGATTTCGAGTCAGCGCCGTTATGGCCACTTCGGTACCTCTCCCGAGGGGAAGCGGTTTATTTTACCAGCTTATCCTGTGCATATCTCGCGCTCGTTTGCGTGAAACATGGGAGAATATTCGAGCATTCGGCTAATTTCTCTTCCATGCGAACGTTTTCCCTTCTGTTTTTTTTTATCGTCATCGGGCACAGCTTGCTGCTTTCTGGCTGCGACCCTTTCAAACGCGCCGTGCTGCCGCTCGACGAATCCGACGAGCTGGTGGTGCTTACCGTCAATAGTCCGGATACCTATTACGAGAATTCGGACGGGGGTCTTGCCGGGATGGAGTTTGATCTGGCTTCCGAGTTCGCCCGCCATCTTGGAAAAAAGGTCCGATTCAAGATTATCTCCCGGCTGGAACACGCCTTCGATCTGCTCCAGGATCAGCAGGCGCACTTTGCCGCCGGCTTGAGCATCGGCGATAAATATCGGCTATGGGCGCACTTCGGGCCGGTCTATCAGCGCATTCAACCCCAGGTGATTTTCAGTACCGATTCTCGACGGCCAAGAAGCATGCAACAGCTTGTGGAAAAAACTGTCGAGGTAGCCACCGGAACCACTCATATTGAATTGTTGAACCAGGCAAAACGCAGTGTTCCGGAGTTGCAATGGACGGAAGTGGATATCATGCCCGACGATCTTCTCTCGAAATTATCGGAAGGCAAAATCGATTATGCGGTGGTCGATTCGACGCAGATCGAACTGGCTAAAAACTTTTACCCCAACCTGGATGTCGCTTTCAATCTCGGTTCGGAAACTGGCAGGGCCTGGGCGTTTCCTCTTTATACTGAACGGGCGGTGCTCGCCACTGTGCAGCAATTCTTTGATCGGATCAGGCGGGATGGAACGCTGAAGCGCCTTCTCGATCGGTATTACGGCCACCACATCCAGCGCCTGGAACAGATGGATGTGAGCGGCATTCTATCCAAGCGACGCACCCTGCTTCCAGATCTGCTGGAGTATTTTCATGAGGCCGAGGAATTAACGGGGATCGATTGGCGACTGATCGCGGCGCTTGGCTATCAGGAATCGCACTGGAATCGCCTCGCTGTTTCCCCCAACAACGTACGCGGCCTCATGATGCTGACCGAAATCACGGCCGACAGGATGAAGGTCACAGACCGGCTCGACTCGCGGCAAAGCATCCTGGGGGGGGCACGCTATCTGGCGAAGTTGAAAGACCGGTTGCCAACACGCATCACCGAGCCGGATCGTACCTGGATAGCGCTGGCGGCTTACAACCAGGGGCGCGGCCATGTGGAAGATGCGCGCATCCTGGCGCAGCGCATGGGATTGAACCCCGATTCCTGGCTGGATCTGAAAACGACTCTGCCGCTATTGAGCCTCAGCAATTACCACAGCACCCTGAAGCACGGTTTCGCTCGCGGCGGTGAGGCAGTAATCCTGACGGAATCGGTGCGTACTTACTATAAAATTCTGATGAAATACGAACCGCCCTATTCATGGGGCTTTCCGGTTGCGGATAAAATCGACCCGCTTTCGTGACGATATTGCCATTATGAATAAATTGTTGTTGAGTCGCCGAAACACTCGGGCTATATTGAGTCTGCCTATCATTGATCGTTTAAACCTTAAGGGAGAATGCCATGACGCTACGCTTGGGCGATACCGCACCTGATTTCGAGCAGGACTCTTCGATCGGCAAGATCAGGTTTCATGAGTGGATGAATGATTCCTGGGCAGTGCTGTTTTCGCATCCAGCCGATTTTACTCCTGTATGCACGACTGAATTGGGCATGACTGCCAAACTCAAGTCCGAATTTGACAAGCGCAATGTCAAAGCCATCGGATTATCGGTCGATCCGGTAGACAAGCATGCGGGATGGATCAAGGATATCGAGGAAACACAGAATACAGAGGTCCTCTTTCCGATCATCGCGGATGTGGACAGGAAGGTAGCCGCGCTCTATGACATGATACATCCGAATCAGTCCGAAACGATGACGGTGCGCTCGCTGTTCATCATTGACCCAAAAAAGAAGGTGCGCCTGATCATCACCTACCCCATGAGCACCGGCCGGAATTTTGACGAGGTGCTTCGTGTCCTCGATGCACTGCAATTGACCGACGGCTACACCGTGGCCACGCCGGCAAACTGGAAGGATGGAGATGATGTTATCATACCGCTGACGATCCAGGATGAAGCTGTCATTAAACAGAAATTTCCCAAGGGCTATCGGGCCCCGCGCCCGTATTTGCGCATTACGCCCCAGCCGGATAAATAGCCTGGAGTATGGGTTTATCGCCGCGATAAACCAGCGCTGCCATATCGCCTGGGTTACCTGACCGCGCCAGTTTCTGAAGCATTCAAATCGGGTGCAGGATTAAACCATGCGAGCTGCTGGTGCAGCCTGACAACCTGGCCAACGATGATCAGGGTGGGCGGAGCCAGGTTGGCCTCGGCGGTCAGGAGCGGAAGCGTTTCCAGGGTTCCGGTTAATACACGCTGATTCCGGGTGGTTCCCTGCTGCACGATGGCCGCAGGCGTGCTTGCGGGCAAGCCGTGCGCCGCAAGCTGCGCGCACAGCACCGGCAACCCCAGCAATCCCATGTAGATCACAATGGTCTGGTTCGGCCGCGCCAGCATGTCCCAATCGAGATTCACGCTGCCATCCTTGAGATGGCCGGTGACAAAGACGCACGACTGAGCGTAGTCCCGGTGGGTCAGTGGTATTCCCGCGAAGGATGCCGCGCCGGAGGCCGCCGTAATGCCCGGGACAACTTGAAAGGGAATGCCCTGGCTGGATAGCGTTTCAATTTCTTCCCCACCACGGCCAAAAATGAAAGGGTCGCCGCCCTTCAGGCGCAGCACCCGTTTGCCCTCTTTCGCCAAGCGCACAAGCAGGTCGTTGATGGACTCCTGCGGCATCGCATGGCGGCTGCGTTCTTTTCCCGCGTAGATACGCGTCGCATCCCGGCGCACCATATCCAGTATTTCGGGGGAAACCAGGCGATCGTACACCACTACATCCGCCCGCTGCATCAGCCGCATGGCGCGAAAAGTCAGGAGATCGGGATTCCCGGGGCCCGCACCCACTAGGTAGACCTCCCCCGCCACCATCGCATCCTGGGTTGAACTGCTATCATCGCTGCGGTATCCGTCATGTTTCAGTGACCGCTCCAGATAGTCCTTTGCCGCCTGATCCTTGCCAGCAAGGACCATCTCTGCAAACGGACCCTGCAATATTTCTTCCCAAAATCTGCGCCGCTTGTCGGGTTGCGGGAACTGCTGCTTGACGCGCGCCCGAAAGGCCGCTGCATAAGCGGCCAGACGCCCATACGCGGCGGGTATCAGCGTTTCCAGCCGCGCGCGCAACAATCGCGCCAGTACCGGCGATGCCCCTCCGGTGGAAGCCGCGATGAGGACCGGGCTGCGATCGACGATGGCCGGCATGATGAATGAACACAAGGCGGGATCATCCACCACGTTGACGGGAATATGACGCTGTCCCGCGGCTTGTGAAACCTCGCGATCGATCCCGGCATTGCCGGTGGCAGCCACGACCAGCACTACCCCTTCAAGATGCTGCGAAGAAAAAACCTCCGCCCGATGAGCGATCCTACCTTTAAGTGAGCGCCCGCTCATCCGTTCGCGCAGTTCCGGACAGAGAAGCGGGGCGACAATGATCACGTGGGCGCCAGCCCTAAGCAATGACTCTGTTTTTTGCGCCGCAACAGTGCCGCCACCAACCACCAGGCAGGCGCGGTTTCTGATATCGAGGAAAATCGGAAAAAAATCCATCTGCCGAGTCTGGAAGAGAGGCTTAAGGAAGCGCTGAATAAATCCTCGCTGAGCGCGTTGCTGGTAAAATCGGGATGATCATAAGGCGCGCGACGCAGGTCGTAGCCGGGACTACGATGCCAAGGAGCGCAACGCCATGGCTCCCCAGAGCGTGGCCCGAGGGGCCCCGCGAAAGCGGGGATCGGGCAGCGGCGGGGATGCCAGAGCGCGCCAAAGTATGCATGGGGCGCCAGCAGTCCGCTACGGGGTCGCATCTTCCTCTGGAAGACACTGCTCCGCCCTGCGCGGTCTCACCCGATTTTACCACAACCCTTATGGGGCGGGGTTTTGCGAGCGGTCTGCCTTGTCAGGCTCCTGACGAAGGGGTGCCCCGGAGCGTCGCCCGAGGGGCCCCGCAGAGCGGGGATCGGGCAGCGGAGGGGATGCTTCGACCGCACCACAGTTTTGTTGGGGCGCAGGCATCCCGTTGCGGGGTCGCATCTTCCTTCGGAAGACACTGCTTTGCCCTGCGCGGCCGCACCATTCGCGTCGCCGCCTTTCGCGCATCCCATCCCGCAAAGCCACCGCCGCGCCAGCGGAGATTTATTCAGCGCTCCCTTAAGGCATTACGCACGCCGGATACGCCCGTACTTTACCGCAAAACATCGCCCTGTTGCGGGGAATGAAGCTGACCAGGAAACGGATTCCCCCATGGCACGGGTCACGTGCGGAGATGATCCCCAACACACGCAATCCGCTATCGACGATATGGCGATATGACGATATCGGCAATGGAAAGTGCGTATCACGCGAGCTTAATTTTTCATGCCCCCCCTTATTTGCTATGATGCGGTTCTTCCCCTGGCGGAACAAATGGCTTCATGGATAACATCGATCTGCATTGCCACTCGACCGTTTCCGACGGACTACTTACACCCACACAGTTGATCGAGCATGCGGCTGCGCGCGGCGTAACGGTGCTGGCATTGACCGATCACGACGATGTAGGAGGATTGGAGGAAGCACGCCAAGCCGCTGCCGGAAAAAATATCACGTTCGTAAATGGTGTGGAAATCTCAGTCGGCTGGCGAGGCCAGACCCTGCATATCGTAGGGCTGGGAATTGACCCGGACAATCCGGAATTGGTCAAAGGCCTATCCTCCCTGCGGGAAGGACGATTGGTGCGCGCGCGCAATATCGCGGTCCAGCTCGACAAGTTCGGCATCCATGGGAGCTTCGAAGGCGCACGAAGCCAGGCGGGAGACGGGCATCTCATAGGCCGCATGCATTTTGCCCGCTTTCTCGTGCAGCAAGGCTACGCCAGGGATGTAAAATCGGTATTCAAGAAGTATCTGGTCAAAGGCAAACCGGGATATGCGCCGCACTTATGGGCTCCGCTAAGCGATGCGGTAGGCTGGATTCGCAGAAGCGGCGGCAGGGCCGTCATTGCCCATCCCGGACGCTACAAGCTGGGCAAGGGCGCATTGGAGGAACTGCTGCTCGAATTTCGCGCCCTTGGCGGCGAAGCAATCGAGGTTGTTACTTCGAGCCATACACCGGAACAATCCCTGGTGTTTGCGCGGCATGCCCAGCGTTTGGGATTGTTGGCCTCGCGTGGCTCGGATTTCCATGGTCCCGGAGAAAGTTATCTTGACCTGGGCCGGATGCCGGAACTGCCCGCCATGTGTGTTCCCGTCTGGCATGACTGGAAACATTGACGCAAGTGGCAAAGCCGATATCCAGGCGCCGTTGATCCCTCATGAGCCACGCCATTCAACCTTGCCCTCATTTCGCGGTTCCCGGAGAACCTACCGGCTGCCTTGAAACTCGGAACCGCATCCAAAATCAAAACTAGAAAAGCTTTCCTACTTGGCTCAATTCTTTTCCATCCATCCAGATAACCCGCAATTGCGGCTGATACGACAAGCCGTGGCCATCATGCGGGCGGGAGGCGTCATCGTTTACCCGACGGATTCGTGTTATGCGCTGGGCGGCCGGCTGGGGGACAAGCATGCGATGACGCGCATTCGAGCCATACGGCAGGTGGATGAGAACCACCATCTGACGTTGACGTGCCGCGACCTGTCTGAAATCTCCCACTACGCGAAAGTGAACAATACCCAGTACCGCCTGCTCAAGGCGACCACGCCCGGATGCTATACCTTCATACTTCAGGCCACGCGCGAAGTGCCACGCCGCTTGCAGCATCCCAGGCGCAACACTATCGGGTTGAGAGTTCCGGATAACCCGGTAGTGCAGGCCCTCCTTGCGGAACTGAATGAACCGCTGCTGAGCTCGACCCTGATATTGCCGGGGGAGGGGCTCCCCTTGAATGATGCAATGGAAATCCGGTCCCGGCTTGAGCATCACGTGGAATTGGTGCTGGATGGCGGAGCATGCGGGCTGGAGATGAGCACCGTGATCGATTTGACGGACGATTCGCCAGAATTGATACGTGCGGGCAAGGGCAGCCTGGCGCCTTTCGGAATTACCCATGAATAACATCATTCAAAATATCGCCATTTACGCGCTCCCGGTAATATTCGCCATCACGCTCCACGAAGCCGCGCACGGATATGTCGCCAAGCACTTTGGCGATCTTACTGCCTATGCGCAAGGCCGTGTCAGCCTGAATCCTATCCGGCATATCGATCCGATTGGCACCATTTTGCTGCCCTTGATGACGCTGCTGCTGGGCGGTATCCTTTTTGGCTGGGCCAAACCCGTGCCGGTCGATTTCTCTGCATTGCGGCACCCGAAGCAGGATATGCTCTGGGTGGCTCTTGCGGGGCCGGGCGCCAATCTTTTCATGGCTCTGGCATGGGCGTTTATCATCAAGCTCGGCCTTGCGTTGCCAGAGAGCGATTTTGCGAGGCCCATGATATTGATGGGCGAAGCGGGGATCAAAATCAATGTGATACTGATGGTGCTCAATCTTCTGCCCTTGCCTCCGCTGGATGGCGGCCGCATCGCAGTGAGCCTGCTTCCGCATCGCATGTCGGCTGTTTTTTCGAAGATCGAGCCTTACGGCTTCATGATCCTGCTTCTGCTGCTGATCACCGGCGTCCTCGGAGCCATTATCGGACCTTTTATTAGCATCACCATACAGCTGGTGGTATGGTTTTTCGGACTATAGCTGCAGGTTTGGCGGGGAATCCGGATCAACCCTACCCGCCTGCGTAACATGGAAAGCGACACGGCACTTTCCTGATAGGAATGACTGACGAGGACTAGGACAGGTAATATGTTCACTGATCGTGTTTTGTCGGGAATGCGTCCCACCGGGCATCTCCACCTGGGACACTACCATGGCGTTTTGAAAAACTGGATTGAGCTGCAGCACCAATTCGAATGCCTTTTTTTTGTTGCCGACTGGCATGCGCTTACGACTCACTATGACACCCCGGAAATGATCGAGCAGCACGCCTGGGATATGGTCATCGACTGGCTTGCCGCGGGGGTGGACCCGGCTCAGGCAACAATGTTCATCCAGTCGCGTGTGCCGGCTCACGCGGAACTGCACTTGCTGCTTTCGATGATTACGCCGCTGGGATGGCTGGAGCGCGTTCCTTCTTATAAGGACCAGCAGGAAAAACTGGTTGAAAAGGATTTGAGCACATACGGTTTTCTGGGCTATCCGCTGCTGCAAAGTGCGGATATCCTGATTTATCGGGCAAACCGCGTGCCTGTAGGGGAAGATCAGGCGCCGCATATCGAGTTTACCCGAGAGATAACGCGGCGCTTCAATCACATTTTTGGGAAAGAAGTCGGTTTTCGCGAAAAAGCGGAAGCTGCCATTAAAAAACTCGGCTCGAAAAAATCCCGGCTCTACCGAGAATTAAGAAACCGTTACCAGGAACAGGGTGATGAGGCAGCGCTGGCTGCGGCGAAGTCATTGCTGGACGAACAGCAGAATTTGAGCATGGGCGACCAGGAGCGGTTGTTCGGCTATCTGGAAGGCGGCGGCAAGATGATTCTCGCCGAGCCCGAGGTGATGCTAACCCCGGCATCCCGGATGCCGGGGCTGGATGGACAAAAGATGTCCAAGTCCTATAACAATACTATCAGCCTGCGGGAGGACGAAGCCAGTGTCATCAAGAAGGTGCGAACCATGCCTACCGATCCCGCACGCATTCGGCGCAGCGATCCAGGCGATCCCGCCAAGTGCCCGGTGTGGCAATTTCATGAGATTTATTCAGGCACCGAAATCAAGGATTGGGTGCAGCAAGGCTGCACCACCGCCGGTATCGGCTGCCTGGAATGCAAGCAACCAGTCATAGACGCAATATTGGCGGAGCAGCGGCCAATGCATGAGCGCGCCCGAATATATGAGGAAGATCCTACGCTGGTGCGCAATATCATTGCTGATGGATGCGAAAGAGCGGATAAATTGGCGCAGGAGACGATGCGTGACGTGCGGGAAGCAATGGGACTGGACTATTCATAGAGTTCAGGATTTGTCGAGGCCGGCCCACCGTTTGCTATCCGCGGTCCGCCTTGGCTGGCCACCGCGCTGGCAGTGATTCCGGTCAGCGGCGGTGATGGGGCAATGCCGCCTCGTTTGTTGCTTTCAGGACAACCGGCCGGCTGACTGTGGAATAATGACCATGGTTTTCCTTCGCTTGAGCTGCAGAAATAGAATGAGACGCAAATTCCCTCCGTATGAACAACCTCCTTCATCTTTTGCCCCCTTCCCCGGTCGCCAAAATTCACGGCGAATTACTGACGGAGATGCCAAGGGATTTATATATTCCTCCTGATGCGCTGGAAATATTTCTTGAAACATTCCAGGGCCCGCTCGACCTGCTGCTTTATCTTATTCGCAAACATAACCTGGATGTGCTGGACATTCCCATGGCGGAACTGACGCGGCAATATATGGCCTACATTGAATTGATGCGCGCCAATCAGCTGGAGCTGGCGGCGGAGTACCTTCTAATGGCTGCCATGCTGATAGAGATCAAGTCGCGCATGCTTCTGCCTAGCCCTGCGGCTAGGGATGAGGAAGAAGGAGATCCGCGCGCCGAGCTCGTGCGCCGGTTGCTGGAATACGAGCAGATGAAAATTGCCGCACAGCGCCTGAATGAACTGCCGCAGGCTGAGCGGGATTTCATGCTGGTGCGGGTATGGGTGGATCAGACACCGGCGGAGCGGCTGCCGACGGTCGGCCCGGAGGATCTTCGCGCTGCATGGCTCAGGCTGGTCGCCAGGTCCCGGGTCAATCGCAGCCATCGCGTTACCCGCGAGGAACTTTCCGTCCGGGCCCATATGAGCGGTATCCTTTTCCGCTTGCGGGGAAGAAAATTTGTCGATTTCAACGAATTATTCGATCCGGGCAGCGGAATAGCGGAACTCGTCGTGACGTTTCTGGCACTGCTCGAGCTTATTCGGGATCACCAGGTAGAGGTTACCCAGCATCGGACATTTGGAATAATTTATGTCAGCCCAATTGATGCCCTTGAAAGTGCCTGATCCGGACGAGTCGCTCACTCCTGACGAAATCAAGCAGATACTGGAAACGGCATTGCTCACCAGCCAGGAACCGCTGTCATTGCCGGAGCTGAGGAAATTATTTGAGGATGAGCTGAGTTCGGCGGTGCTGGGGCGCCTTCTTGAAGAGGTGCGCAGGAACTGGGATGGAAAAAACGTGGAGCTGGTGAATATCGCCAGCGGATGGCGCTTTCAGGCCAGGCCGGAGATGCAGAAGTTCCTTGACCGGCTTAACCCGCAGAAACCTCCCCGCTATTCGCGGGCCGTGCTGGAAACGCTCGCTATCATTTCATACCGGCAGCCCGTCACACGGGGAGATATCGAGGAGATACGCGGTGTTGCAGTATCCAGCTCGATAATCCGAACACTGGAGTCGCGAGGCTGGATAAGCACAGTTGGCTATAGGGAGGTTCCTGGCAGGCCGGCCTTGTACGGAACGACTGCGGAATTCCTGAGTGACCTCAATTTGAGGTGTCTTGAAGAGCTGCCTCCGCTGGAGGATCTGGGATCCCTCGTCGAACATCAGGAAAATAGGGACTTGTTGTCTTCCCCCAATCCGGATTTGGCAGAAAACGATAGCGAAAAGCCGGATTAGAGAGAAACGGAACAGATAAGGAACTGAGCAGGCTATGCAAACCATACTCGTGGCAAATCCGAAGGGTGGAAGCGGCAAAACAACGCTGACGACCAATCTGGCGGCATATCTCGCCTGGCAGAACCAGCGAGTCATCATATGGGATCTCGATCGCCAGAAGTCATCGCTGGATTGGCTCAAGCTTCGCCCTGCCGAGTTGCCGTCGATTGTGAGCCTGGATGCGACGCGCGACGAGATCGATCCCGAAATTCCGGAAAATGTTGACTGGCTGCTGCTGGATTCCCCCGCCGGGATGCACGGCAAAAATCTCGCCCATGCGCTGAAATTCGCGGATAAAGTCATTGTGCCGGTACAGCCTTCGGTATTCGACATGACCGCCACACGCGATTTTCTGGATCGGTTGGTAGAGGAGAAAACGATAAGAAAACACAAGACTTTTATCAGCGTCATCGGCATGCGGGTCAATCCGCGCACGCGCGCCGCCGTTACGCTGGAACAATTCCTGCACCAATATGACCTTCCGGTCCTGACCTATCTGCGGGACAGCATGACCTATGTCAATGCCGCCTTCACCGGCAGAAGCATCTTTGACCTGCCACATTATCAGAACGAGCGCGATCTGGAGCAGTGGCAGCCGTTGATCGACTGGGTGAAATAATCTAGGGAAGCGCTGAATAAATCTCCGCTGGCGCGGCGGTGGCTTTGCGGGATGGGATGCGCGAAAGGCGACGACGCGAATGGTTGATCCCCTTCGCTAGGAGCCTGACAAGGCAGACCACTCGCAAAGCCCCGCCCCATAAGGGTTGCGACAAAATCGGGCGCTCATGGCGTTGCGCTCCTTGGCATCGTAGTCCAAGCTACGACCTGCGTCGCGCGCCTTATGATCATCCCGATTTTACCAGCAACGCGCTCAGTGAGAATTTGTTCAGCGCTTCCCTGGGGAAGCGCTGAACCGGAATCCAGAGTTTTTTCAAGCTACCGGATTCCTGTCTTCGCGGAAATGATCCAAGTATTTACTCAGCGTATTTCCGGTTCAGGATACTAGGGTGCATCGGATGATCACGCGAACAGGCACCGCCCTCAATGCACATGATCGCCTGGAGGAGGGAGGATTTCCTTTTCGGAATTGAGCTGGGCGACCTGCTGCATCAGGGCATCGGTATTATCCCAGGCGGAGCCATCGGCGCTGGGGATCCAGCGCG